>OLOG01000231.1_pt1 | contig 57421 bp, 79 predicted proteins | sample 1672351 | NCBI WGS metagenome assembly OLOG01 (sample SAMEA3136674, study PRJEB25190) | human gut metagenome | biome: human gut; feature: human-associated habitat; material: faeces | place: Austria | collected 2013 | reverse complement strand
GAAAAGGATAGCTTCTCGCTATCCCTTAAGCCCCTCCACTATTGACACGGAGCCTATTTATATTTAAAATAATCTAAACTATGATGAACATCTACTTCAAGAGGTAATTCTTTTAGTAATTTAGCCAATTCTTCTTCAAAAATAACCTCTAAATGATGGTTTGCATCAATCAAAAATATATCATGATCAATAGCATACTTAGCGTGGCGATACTTACTATCACCAGTAATAAAACAATCAACCTCTCCAGCAAGAACTTCTAAATCATCTGCTGCACTTCCGCCACATACAGCAATACTTTGAATCATTTTATCTTCATTATTTGAACATCTTACATATGATAAATGATATACATCTTTAATATAGTCTACAAAATCTTTCGCCTTCATAGGTTCTTTTAAAATTGCCTTTTTACCAATTTCATGATGATCATAACATTGTACGTTTTCAACTGGTAATTGATTAATTAGCCAATCATTCATCGAAATATGATTTTTTCCTCGATCTAGACAAGTATGCAAACTATAAACAACAATATTATTTTTTATTGCATTTTCTATAAATTTTCCTTGATGATTTTCCAAATCTATATTAACTAATTCTTCTAGTAAAAATGGATGGTGAGTAATGAGCATTTGACATTGTTCATCAATACAGTGTTGCAATGTATCATTGTCTGCATTTAGGGCAATATATACCTTATTCACTTCTGTTTGTTTATTTCCTATTTGTAATCCACATTTATCAAAATCCATTTGTAAGGATAAAGGAAAGTAACCTTCTAAATATTCCATTATCTTATTTGCTTTCATTTAAAACTTCCTCTATCATTTCTATTTTATGATTTAACTCTTTCGTTCTAGGATGATTGTTTGGTAAATCTTTAACAATATTTTTATAAGTACGATACTGATTGTTCCATTTTTCTTTAAATAACGATGTTTGTTCTCTTCTTAAAATTGGACCAAATTCTTCATCTAACTCATTATAATAAATATCTTTTCTTTGTAGTTTTCGTACAACCATAACTTCATAAGTATGATGTCCATCTTTAATTAATTTTTCATCAATCATACCAAAATTATGACTAAACAAATACTTTCTTAAATAATCAGCATTCGCATTGGGCTGTAAAAATAAAACATTGACTTGATTAAGATAATCAAGATGTTGATTTAAAATATCAACAATAAGATAAGATCCCATTCCTGCAATACTTATCATATCCACTTTTTTATCAAGAATAGGCTCTAATCCATTTCCTAACAGTGCAGTAACTTGCGTTTGCATACCACATTGTTTAATAGTTGAAAGTGATGATTCATAGGGTCCTTGTGCTACATCACATGCGTAACTATGACTTACTATATTATTTTCAACCAAATAACATGGTAAATAAGCATGATCGGTCCCTATATCAGCAATCTTACTTCCTTGTTTATATTGACTAATCATATCAGCTATAAGCTGTAATCTTTTAGATAATTTCATCATTAACGATCTAAGAAATCTTTTAATCTTTTAGAACGAGATGGGTGTTTTAATTTGCGTAACGCTTTAGCTTCAATTTGACGAATACGTTCACGAGTAACATTAAATTCTTTACCTACTTCTTCTAATGTACGTGTGCGTCCATCATCTAATCCAAATCTTAAGCGTAAAACTTTTTCTTCACGATCAGTCAATTCTAATAATACTTCATTTAACTCATCTTTCAATAATTCATTAGCCGCATAATCATCAGGCGACATAGCGCCTTCATCTTCAATGAAATCACCTAAATGAGAATCATCTTCTTCCCCAATAGGTGTTTCTAATGATACAGGTTCTAAAGATATTTTTTGAATTTCACGTACTTTTTCAGGTGTTAAACCATCCATTTTTTCTGCAATTTCTTCTGCTGTAGGCTCACGTCCTAACTCCTGAATTAATTGTCTTTGGATACGAGTTAATTTATTAATTGTTTCAACCATATGTACTGGAATACGAATTGTACGAGCTTGGTCTGCAATTGCACGCGTAATTGCCTGTCTAATCCACCAAGTTGCATATGTTGAAAATTTAAATCCTTTAGTATAATCAAATTTTTCAACAGCTTTAATCAATCCCATATTTCCTTCTTGAATTAAATCCAAAAATAACATTCCACGTCCAACATATCTTTTTGCAATCGAAACAACTAATCTTAAGTTAGCTGCAGCAAGTTCTTTTTTTGCTTCTTCATCACCATCTAAAATACGTTTAGCAAGATCAATTTCTTGATCATGTGAAAGTAATTCTACACGTCCAATTTCTTTTAAATACATTTTAACTGGATCATTAATTTTGACATTACTTCCAAGTTGTGTATGTTCGCTTTCTTTATCTTCATCAGCAACTTGATACATATGAAGCGTATCCCCAGTCATCATATCAAAATCACCATCAAAATCTAAATCAGGCTCATCATCTTTGATATCATCAACAGCTAAGTCATCATCAGTAATATCTGGAACATCTGCCAGCAATGTTGAATCATCAACATCTAAAGCATCTAATCCATCATCAGATATTTGAATATTTTGATTTCCTATAAACTCTATAAGTTGCTCAGCCATTTCATCACTTAAATCATATGTAGATAAATATTCATCAATTTGTTCTTGAGTTAAAACATTGTTATTCTTTTTTGCTTCTGATAAAACAATTTTTTCTAAATCATCAAATGATACTGCTTGTACTTTTTTCTTTGCCATATACTACTCCTTTTCTGTTAAAGCTATAATTTCAGCCAAAATTTGTGCTTTTTGTTTAGGATCATAAGTCTCCACTAATGATCTTGTTAATTCTTCTTTTCTTTCTATCTTTGCTCTTTCTTTAATCATTAATATATAATCTTCAATTGCCTGATTATTACTTTCTCTAGGTAAATTTAAAGAAGCAATATCAATAATAGTTTGCACAATTTGATCATCATCAATACTACTGATTAAGTCAGCAATTTGCATAAATTGATGTTGCCGATAATAATCAATAATGTAAGAAGCAATAATTCGATTAATATGATCAAACATAAATCCTGCCTTTGCTTCATACATTGCTGCATATTTTTTATCCAACATCATATAATACAATAAATCCCGTTCTGCTTTTTGGTACTTATCTACCATTTTTTGAGTTTGCTTATAAGAAATATGTTGTATTTCTTGATGTTGCGGTATTTCTTCATGATGCTGTTGATTTAGTAAATTATAAATTGTCTCTTTAGAAAATCCAGATTTATTTTCTAATTGACCTACATAATAATCACGATCAACAAAATCATCAATTCTAGCAATAATTTCAACCATTGTCTGCAAATACTTTCTTCTATCTTCATAATTATCTTTATTCATATCTTCATAAAAATAATTCATTTTAAAAGAAACTGCAGACAATGGATTTTTCAATAAATGAATAAATTCTTCTTTTCCTTTATCTTTAATATATTCATCTGGATCTTTATTATCAGGAATAGCAACTACCGATACTTGAAAACCAGCAGGAATAAGTTCGTCAATGCATTTCATCATTGCACTTTTTCCAGCACGATCACCATCCAAACATAATATGATTTTTTTTGTATAACGTCTTAAAAGATGAAGATGTCCTTTTGTAAGTGCCGTTCCCATAATAGCCACAGCATTTTTAATACCTATTTTATACAACGCTATGACATCCATAAATCCTTCTAAAACAATAATTGCATTTTCTTCACGAACCGCTTCTTTTACACGATGATAATTATATAAAGTTTCACCTTTAATAAATATTTTAGATTCAGGTGAATTCATATATTTAGATTCGTGATCATTTTGTTTATATATACGCCCACTAAATCCAACAATTCTCCCATCACTATTATGGAGAGGAAACATAATTCGATCATGATAACGATCATAACCTTGATTTGATTCAATCACTAAGCCTGAAGCAAAAGCCTGCATTTTGTTATAACCTAATTTTTCAAAAGCATTTAATAAGATATTTTTATCAGGTGCATAACCAATTTCAAAATAATCAATAATATCTTGTGTCATCTGTCGATCATTTAAATAATCATTTGCGCCAATAGCTAACTTAGTATTTAAATAATGACGATAAATTTTATTTGCTTCTTCATGCATTAAATAAAACGGCTCTTTTTCTTTGTCAACCTGTACTTTTTTTTCAGGAAAATCAAATTCATGAATATCAACATGTCCCATTTCAGCGACCATTTTCACTGCTTCAATATATGATATTTTCAAATAATCCTTTAAGAAAGTAAAAACATTACCTCCGTGATGACAAACAAAACATTTATAAATTTGTTTTTCAGGAGAAATCGACATTGAAGGATGTGTATCATTATGAAAAGGACATACTGCCATATAATTACGTCCTTTTCTTTCTAATGGTAAATAATTTCCAATCACATCAACAATATCTACACTACTTCTAATTTCATTGATCTTTTCAGGTGTGAGTCTTGGCATGATTGCCTCCTTTTTTAAAATGCAATCTTATCGCTGATATAATCTACTAATTGATCTATTGGTAAACGGATTTGTTCCATTGTATCACGATCACGTACTGTTACAGCTTGATCATCATAACTATCAAAGTCAACAGTAACACAATATGGTGTACCAATGGCATCTTGTCTACGATAACGTTTCCCAATTTGTCCAGACACATCATATTCAACTGAAAAATGTTTAGCTAACATTGCATAAACTTCTTCAGCCTTATCACTTTGTTTTTTAGTAAGTGGTAAAACAGCAACTTTATATGGTGCAATTGCTGGGTGTAATTTCATAACTTGTCTTGTTTCGCCATTTTCTAATGTTTCTTCTTGATAACTATCACAGAAAATAGACAAGAATAAACGATCTGCCCCGACAGAAGGTTCAATGACATAAGGAATATACTTTTCATTTGTTTGAGGATCAAGATATTCTAAAGATTTCTTTGAGTATTCCATATGACGAGATAAATCGTAATCTGTACGATCAGCAATCCCCCATAATTCTCCCCATCCAAATGGGAATTTATATTCAACATCACATGTTGCTTTCGAGTAGAATGATAATTCTTCTTTTTCGTGGTCTCTAAAACGAAGATTTTCTTTATTTAACCCTAAATCATATAAGAATTTTTGACAATAGTCTTTCCAATATGCAAACCACTCTAAATCTGTATCAGGTTTACAGAAGAATTCAATTTCCATTTGTTCAAATTCTCTTGTTCTAAAAATAAAGTTACCTGGAGTAATTTCATTTCTAAATGATTTCCCAATTTGACCAATTCCAAAAGGAATTTTTTTACGTGATGTTCTTTGAATATTTTTAAAATTGACAAAAATACCTTGTGCAGTTTCTGGACGTAAATAAACAACAGATTTATCATCTTCTACTACACCCATATGTGTTTCAAACATTAATTTGAACTGTCTAACATCAGTAAAATTGCTTTTTCCACATTGTGGACAAACAATATGATGTTCTTTAATATAGTCCATTGTTTGTTTATTTGTCCAACCTTCACTATGTACATCTGGATCATATGCTTCGATTAATTTATCAGCACGATGACGTGTTTTACATTCTTTACAATCAATCAATGGATCAGAGAAGCCATCAACATGTCCACTCGCTTTCCATACCTTTGGATTCATAAAGATTGCTGAATCTAAACCAACATTATATGGTGATTCTTGAATAAATCTTTTCCACCATAATTGTTTAATATTATTTTTCATTTCTACTCCTAATGGTCCAAAATCCCATGTATTAGCAAGACCATCATAGATTTCAGATCCTTGGTAAACAAAACCAGTTGATTTTGCATGATTAACAATTTTATCCATATCTTTATTTGCCATATTTATCTCCTTCTATCCCTATATATCGAAGATAGGACTTGGCCCTCCAAGTCCTATCTTTTTATATATACGTTTTTATGTACAATAAAAATACCCTTATAGTAGGTCTTTGTCAACCAATTATAAGGGTACTATTTATATGTATGTGCGCTGATTTAGCCATTGTAAAACATCATGATAAACTTCTTTCCTATTTACTTCATGTAGGATATCTTGATAGTCGCTTTCATAAAGATGATACGTTAAATCTTTTATATGTTTTTGTTTTAAATGTTTATATAACCATAGTGGTCCTTTACCTTTTTTACCAAATGCATCTTTTTTACCAGAAATAATAAATATTGATAAATAGGTTGGTATTTTATCTATTTCTTCAATTTCGTTGACACCCTTTAAATATTTTAGAATATCTAAATAGGCCTGATTAGTATAAATAAAATCTGTCATCGGATCATCAATATACTTTTTTAATTGTGTTTGATCTTGTGTTTTATAGTTTCTTTTTGAAAATCCTTTTATCCAAAAATCATGTACAAACCGTCTCATCGTTCTAGAATGATGCATATTTCCTTTAAATAAAATATCTAACTCAATTAATAGCTTAGCTAAAAACAAACCATGTCTAGGACCTGCCGTTCCAATTAAAATAGCTCCTTGAATAAAATCTCCATAACTTGCCATATATTTTCTTAGAACCAATGATCCAAATTGATTACCAATCATAAAATAGGGTAATTCTGGATAACGACTCGAAATGATATTTCTTAATCTTTGCATATCTTCAACTAAAGTTTCAATTGAATCACCATAACCGAAATAACCCTGTTCAAAATTATTCAAAGATGTTCCATGACCTGGAAAATCACTCACTACCACAATATAACCATCATTAGAAATAAATTCAGCAAATTTTTGATACCAGTCTGAATATTCTCCCATGCCATGATGTATTTGAACAATCCCCTTATATCTTAATATAACATTAGGAACATAAAGATCAAATTTAACATGGGTTGCTGAAGAGGAAGTATAAGTTTCTGTTGTTTTCATTTAACATGACCTCTTTTCTTTGAAAAACGATCAGGTTTTCTATTTTGATAACGATTTTTACTTTTGGGGCGAATTAAACATTTCTTTGAATAACCTATTAAATCCGTTCGGTGTGCCTTACACAAAGCTTCATACACTAAATCATAATTTTTAGGGTTTCGATATTGAATCAACGCTCTTTGCATTGCTTTTTCTTTTGGGGTTTTTGGTACGTATACAGGTGTCATATCACGAGGGTCTAATTCTGTATAGTACATTGTTGTAGACAAAGTTCCTGGAGTTGGGTAAAAATCTTGAACTTGCTCAGGTTGATGATGGATATCTCTTAAATATTCTGCTAACTCAATAGCATCCTCTAATCGACAACCTGGATGTGAAGACATTAAATAAGGAACCAAAAATTGATTTTTTCCATATTCTTTATTCAACGCATAATATTTATCAACAAATTTTTCATATAAGCCTCTACGAGGTTTACCCATTTTATCTAAAACATGATCACTAATATGTTCTGGAGCAACTTTTAATTGACCGGATATATGATTTTGAACTAAATCTCTAAAAAAGCTATCATTTTTATCATACATCAAATAATCATAGCGAATTCCTGAACGTACAAATACTTTCTTTACGTTTGGTAAAGTTGATAAATCACTAAGTAATTTTTGATAATCTAAATGATCTACTTGTAAATTTTGACAAGCTTTAGGCCATAAACATTGTTTAGTTGGACAAGCGCCATGTTTCATTTGTTTTTTACAAGCAGGTGCTCTAAAATTAGCTGTAGGACCACCTACATCATGAATATAGCCTTTAAAATCTGGATCCCATACCATTTTGTTAGCCTCAGATATGATTGATTCATGACTACGTGTTTGGACAATTCTTCCTTGGTGAAATGCTAGAGCACAAAAATTACAAGAACCAAAGCATCCCCTATTTGAAATCAAAGAAAACTTAACTTCATCAATAGCGGGAACATGCTGATAACTAGGATGATAAGTACGATTATAATCATACGAATATGCTCGATCGAATTCACGTTGTGTTAAAGGACGATTAGGTCTATTTTGAACAACATACCATCCTTGGTATGGTTCAACCAATGTTTTAGCATTAAAATGATCCGTGTTTAAATACTGAACATGAAATGACTGCGCATATTTTTTCTTTGACGCACATATTTCTTCATAACTAGGAAGCATAATATAGTCATGAGCATCTTCAATATTTTTAGTTTTAAAAACAGTACCATCTAGATATGTTAAATATTTAATTTCTAAACCACTATCTAACGCTTCTGCAACCTCAACAATACTATTTTCACCCATTCCATAAAGAAGTAAATCTGCATTAGCATCAATAATAATAGATTTTCTTACTTTGTCACTCCAGTAGTCATAATGAGCTAAACGACGAAGACTTGCCTCAATTCCACCAATAATAATATTAGCGTCATGAAAGGCTTGACGTGCCATTTGACTATAAACAATAACAGCCCTATCCGGTCTTTTAAACCCTTCACCACCGGGAGTATATAAATCTTTATGTCTTCTCTTTTTTGATACTGTATAATGATTTACCATTGAATCAATATTCCCAGAAGAAATCAAAAAACCTAACCTTGGCTTGCCAAATTGTTTAAATTCATCAATATTGTGCCAGTCAGGTTGTGCCAAAAAACACACCTTAAAACCATGAGCTTCTAAAGTACGACAAATAATAGCTGCACCAAACGATGGGTGATCAACATAAGCATCACCACAAATGTAAACAAAATCAGCTTCTTGCCAACCTCTTTCTTCCATTTCTTGACGATTCATTGGTAAAAATTGCGACATAAAAAAATCCCCTTCCTATTTACCCTCTATTATAGTCAAAAAATGTATACAAAAAAAGACAAAAATTTTATTTTTGTCATAATTTTGAAATTTGTCTTATAAATTTTCTACTTCGAAAAACAATTCCAGAATATTCATCAATAAAACGATCCATTATCTTAATAAAATCCGGATAATAAGCCTCATCTATTTTTAGGTTATCTATATGCTGAATATCTATTTTGTGTAAATGTCTAAATTGTTTAAGTTGGTCCTTATTTAAACGATAATCATAAAGGCTAAGACAATGACTACATACAAAACCACCACCTTGAAAACTAATACCCGCTATATGATCAGTGCGACCACATTGACTACAACCATCTACCATAAGCGGTGATCCTATTTGCTTTAACACGAAGACATTATAAAGCAAATAAATAAGTTGTGGCACGTAACCTTGTTCTAATAAATCTAATGATTGTTTTAGATAATTAAAGATATTGGCATCCGGTAAATTATCCGACTCATTACGAATAATAAATTCAACAAAATAACTTGCATATGCCTCTAAAAATAAATCTTCTTTAATATAACGATAAAAACATTGAGATGACGCTTTTACTAAAGTTGAAAGACCTACCCTAGGAATAAAAGTAATTTCGGAATAAGTAAGTGGCATCAATGCTGATGCATTTTTACTTTTAATTTTCTTTACCCCCCTAGCAATTAAAGTCATTTTCCCATATTCTTTAAAATATACCGTAATTAAAGCATCACTTTCTTTATAAGGCTTACTCGTTAAAACAATTCCTTTAGCTACAACTTCTTCTTTTTTAATAGTCATCTTCGTTATAACCGAATTCTTTTAAATATTTTTGTTTATTACGCCAATCACGCTCAACTTTAACAAATAATTCTAAATGAACTGTTGTTTGTAAAAAGCGTTTCATTTCTCTTTGAGCGTTAACTCTTATCTTCTTAATCATTGATCCCTGTTTCCCTACAATGATTCCTTTTTGACTATTGCGATCCACGACAATAGTAGCAATGACTTCTACACTACCATCTTCTAATTCTTTCATTCTTTCTACCACAATCGCTACGCTATGAGGCACTTCATCACGTGTAAAATATAAAATCTTCTCACGAATAAATTCAGCTAAAACAAATCTTTCAGGATGATCCGTCATTTGATCACTTGGATAATACATCATTCCTTCATTTAACTCATTTTTAACCAAATTAAGCATTGTATCAACATTATTATTATCTTTGGCACTTATGGGAATTATTTCTTTAAAGTCAAATAAACTCTTCCATTCATTCAATTTATTCGCTAATTCTTCTTTACTTACCAAATCACATTTATTAAGTACTAAGAATACAGGTCCATCTGCTTCCTTTAATCTTTCAATAATAAAACGATCACCACGTCCTATTGTTTCATTAGCCGGAGCAATAAATAAAACAAGATCTACACCAAAAATACTATTTAGTGCTGTTGTATTCATAAAGTTACCTAATTTATCTTGTGGCTTATGAATACCAGGTGTATCCATAAAAATAATCTGAGCTTCCTTGTCAGTATAAATACCTTGGATAGTATTTCTTGTAGTTTGCGCTACATCTGACATAATAGCTAACTTTGTTTTCAAAATCGTATTCAATAGTGTAGATTTTCCAACATTAGGACGACCTACTATACTTACAAATCCTGATTTAAACATGTATTCACCACCTTATTTTCTTTCAATTGATAATGCATTCAAAATATCTTTTTGTTTTTGAATCATTTCCTTTTCATCATCTGGTTCCATATGATCAAATCCTAACAAATGTAATAAACCATGAGTAAATAAAAAACACATTTCTCGATAAACACTATGTCCATATTCTTCAGCCTGCATTTTTGCATGATCAACTGAAATAAAAATATCGCCTAATTCTCTTGGCATTCCTGGTACATAAAATTGTTCATTATCCTCTAATGCAAAAGAAATAACATCAGTTGCACGATCAATATGTCGATATTCTTTATTAATTTCATGAATACGCTGATCATCAACAAAGATAACCGATAACTCAATATCTTCTTTAATATCTAATTGTTTAATCGCTTCATCAACAATATTTTTATAAACATCTTGATAAGTTCCATCAAAAGTTGGTACTTCATTAATTACCATTAAATCTACTTCCATATTTATCCTCATTTCCTATGTTCTACGTCAATTATAACACAGTCATAATTGTTGTTCATCAACTTTATGCGATGATCCACAATAATCACAATCATCTTTTGATTTGTCAAATAATCTAGTAATAATTGAATTCTATCATAGTCAACATGGCTAAAAGCTTCATCTAAAATTAAGACATCAGGTTTTGAAAGCAAAGCTCTTATTATCATAACTAACTGTCTTTGCCCCGAAGATAAAAAACCTCCTTGATAATCCACCACTTGTTCTAGGCAGGAAATAAGACTATCTAAACGAAAATATGTTAATAACTCAAACATTTTAGCTTCATCATATTGATCAAACAATAAATTATATTGAAGCGTATCTTGATAAAAATGGGGTGTTTTGTCAAGGTATTTTAAACATTTATAAAAACTTCTTTTATCAAGATCAGCTAAATCATATCCATTTATTTTTATTGTTCCCCTAACTGGTTGCAATTGTCCACTGATTATTTTTAATAGTGTTGATTTTCCAGCACCCGTACTACCTTGAATAACTAATGAATGATCTATATGTAAATTATATTTATCAAATAAAGGTTGACTATATCCATAACTAAAAGTTAAACAATCTATCTGTATTTCTTTTATATGACGAATCTTTCTTTTCTTTGATTGAATCCTAGGTATCATTTCTTTATATTTTTCAAAAATTATTTTAATTTCTTCAAATTCAACAACCAAAGAAACAATATCCATCATCGGATTGAGTAAATAAGAAATAAGCATATAAACAAACATCATTTCTCCAACGCTGAAAATATGTTTTTTTAATAAATTTGTTCCTAAAACCATTACAACCATAATCATCAGTTGCATCCATATTTCTAAATATATATGATATTGATTTATCTTTCGATCTTTGTCTATTTGCGATAAAAGATAAGTTTGTTGAAAATGATGCGTTTTATTCTTCATCATTTTCTTCATAGAAAATTGATCTGTATTAAAAAAATTATGATAATATTCTAATAATTGTTGTTGTCTTTGTTCTTTTTTTGACATAATTTGCTTATCATATTGATTAAGTTGATGAGCAATGTAATAAAAAAGTACAAAGTACCCTACCATGAAAATGAATATTACAACAAATAACGATTGATGTAGAAACATAACTAAAACCAATAAAGAAATAACCATTAAAACATCAATAAATAAAACTCGATACAATTCAATAAAAAATTGACTGAGTTTTTCTAAATACTGTACCTGAGTTATAAACTGTCCTTCTTGATACATATAAAATTGATCAACATCTATATACACAAGATTCTTTAAAGTACGAATTAAATAATATTGATCTAATTTGTTCTTTAATTCAATTGTTTCTTTTTGTTGATAAAAAAACAATAATTGCTTAACTAAAAACACAATAAAAACGCCAATTGAAAAAATAATAATGAAAAGAAATGATTTTTTAACAAAATAATCAATAAGTAAACGATAATAATAAGATAATAATAACGTCATGCCAGTAATACAAAGTGATTTTACACTCAAAGATATAATACTAGAATAATGATGTTTTAAATGAGATAATATAAAGTTCTTAAACGTTTCTGTTTTACATTTTAAAGGTGATCGTCCCACATGATAAATATCAATCATAACCCCAGTAAATTGTTCATGGAGTTGTTCGTAAGACATTTTAATTAACCCATCTCCAGGGTCCCCTATTAAAAAATAGCGATCATTTACCTGATATAAAACAACATAATGATATAAATTATCACGATATAAATGCAAAATAACAGGCTGATGTACCTCATGAAATAAATCCTTAAATTCAATTTTATACGCTTTGGCATCAATATGATAACTTTTTAAACATTCAATCATACCATATACCGTAACTCCTTGATGCGTTAAACGACATTTTCTTTTAATATTGATGATTTCATCATCAAAATGAAAATAATTTAAAATCATTTTAATACAATAAACACCACAACTTGTCTCATCATCTTGTTTAAAAATTGGATATTTTGACATATATAATACCTCCTAATATTATATATGTTTTTTTTTATGATTTTTCTTTTAAAAAAAGTAAAACCTTTCGGTTTTACTCATAAACTTTACAAATTGCTTGATCTAAAATATCAATCATATGATCAACATCTGATTCTTCTATAATAAATGGTGGTAACATTCTTAACACATTGGCACCAGCATTAATAACTATAAGCCCTTGATCTAAACATTCTTGAAGTAATGGTTTTACTGGTTGATCAAATTCAAGACCAATCATTAATCCAAGACCTCTTCTTTCTAAAATACAAGAATGTTTTTCTTTTAAATCATCAAGTTTTTCAATAACATATTCTGAAATATCTCTTACGTGTTGTAACATATCTTTTTCTTTTAATAAAGTAAACACAGTTTTACATGCACAACCAGCCATAGGATTACCACCGTATGTACTTCCATGATCTCCAGGTTCCATTGCTTTAGCAAATTTATCATTAGCTACAAAAGCCCCCATCGGAAAACCAGCACCAATTCCTTTAGCAAGACATACAATATCAGGTAAAATATCATATTGGAAATAAGTCATGATCGTTCCGGTACGTCCCATACCACATTGAACCTCATCTAAAATCAAAGCAATATCATGCTGATCACATAAATCTCTGAGTCCTGTTAAAAATTCTTTTGTACAAACATGAACACCACCCTCACCTTGAACTGGTTCAACAATGATAGCAGCTGTTTTATCATTAATTAATTCTTTAACACTTTGCAAATCATTAAATGTTGCATATTTAACGCCATTCATTAAAGGACCAAATGCTTCTTGATAATGTGGATTTCCTGTTAATGTAACAGAACCTGTTGTTCTTCCATGAAAAGAACTCATAAAAGAAATAATCTCACTATCTGCTTTTTTATGTTTTAGATAATAATACTTACGTGCTAGTTTTAAAGCTCCTTCAGTAGCCTCAGCACCAGAATTAGTAAAGAAAACTTGTGATAAATGTGTCGCTTGTGTAACGAGTTCAGCTGCTTCAATTGTTTCTACTGTATTAAAATAATTAGAAACGTGCATTAAACGATGTAATTGATTTTGTAAAGCTTCTACATATTCAGGATAAGCTGTTCCAAATGAGTTAACCCCTATTCCCGAATAAAAATCTAAATATTCTTTATTATTAACATCATACAAATGAACTCCTTGTCCATGGTCAAAAGTAATATCAAAACGACCATAAGCGTGTAAAAGGGCATCTTGTGCTCTATCATAATATTGACTCATTATTATTCCCCCAAATCTAAAAATGTCGCAATTTTATAATATAAATCAACTGCTTTAATTAATATTTTTTCATTAAATTGAAAAGAAGCAGTATGTAATCCAGAATTAAACTCATGCGTTCTTGTCCCAAGATAAAAGAACACACCAGGCACTACTTTTTGATAATGCGAAAAATCTTCAGCAAGCATAACCGGTTCTTCTAACTCAATGTAATCATTTCCTGCTAATGTTTTTACCTGATTATACAAATAAGCATCATTTAATACAGGTGGATTAAAAGGATGGCACATAAAATCTATTTTACATCCATAGGCTTCTTCACATCCTTTATTAAATCCTTCCATCGCTTTTACAATTCGATCAAAAACAGCTTCACTGTAGGTTCTTACTGTACCATTAAATACAGTTTGGCTACCCACAATGTTACGCACTGTTCCACCTTGAATATAACCAATATTTAACACAGCCGGTTCCATCGGTGATACCATTCTTGAAATAATACTTTGATAATTACTAATCAATTGACTCGCAATAACAATTGAATCAATACCTTCATGATATTTCCCAGCGTGAGCACTTTTTCCATGAACAGTCACATCCAATTCACCACTTTCTGCCATTAAAGGACCTTTACGACAAGCAATCATTCCCTCCTCTACATCTGGGAACATATGCATTCCGAAAATAGCTTTTATACAGTATTTTTCAAAAATACCTGTTTCAATCACTTTTTTAGCCCCATCGCATACTTCTTCACCAGGTTGAAAAATTAAAACAATATTATATGGATAATCATTGTTTTCTTTTAATTTTTTGGCTAGTCCTAACAAAGCTGCCATATGTCCATCATGACCACATGCATGCATATATCCATCATGATGACTTGCAAATGCACAATGTGTTTCTTCTTTGATTTTTAATCCATCAATATCACTTCTAAAAGCAATAGATGCGTTTTTTCCATAATCTAAGAATATACATAATCCGGTTTCCAAAATATATTCTGGGTGATATCCCATTTCTTTTAATTCATGCTCTAAATAACGAACTGTCTTTTTTTCATGAAAACCAATTTCTGGAATCTGATGCAATTCTTTACGCCAACGACAAACTGACTCTTCAAGTGTTTCCATATCATCACCTAAATTTTACGTAAATCATCCATTAACTGAGTTTTACCTTCAGTTTTTTCATCTTTTTGTTCTTTTACAATTCTTGCTGGATTTCCCACAACAACAGCTCCTGCTGGAACATCTTGAGTAACAATACTTCCAGCACCAACAACAGCGCCTTTACCAATATGCACCCCTTCAATAACAACAGCATTAGCTCCGATTAATACATCATCTTCTAATACAACTGGTGAAGCACTAGGTGGTTCAATAACTCCTGCTAACACAGCACCTGCTCCAACGTGACAATGTTTTCCTACTTCAACACGTCCTCCTAAAACAGCACCCATATCAATCATCGTACCTTCGCCAATTTTAACACCAATATTAATGACAGCACCCATCATAATAACGGCATTATCACCAATAGATACATGTTCACGAATAAAGCATCCCGGTTCAATACGAGCATTGATATTTCTCATATCTAATAATGGAATTGCACTATTACGACGATCTTGTTCTAGATAAGAATCTTTGATTTTATATTTATTTTCTTCCATATAGGCTTGAATTAAATCTAAGTCACCTATACATACTTTATTTGTGTCATCACCAAACATTTTAAATGTATCTACTTCAGGTAAATCATGACCTTTTAGATAAACTTTTACTGGTGTTTGTTTTTTAGCATCACCAATAAACTTAATAATTTCTTCTGCACTATTTAGCATTCTCATTCTCCTTAAACTTTAATTTTTCCTTCAAAAACAGTAGTAGCTGGTCCCGACATGAAAATATGTCCATCACGATATTCAATCTCTAAACAACCCCCTAAAAGTTCTACTGTTGCTTTAGATTGACAATAACCGTTTAAATAGCTTGCATACATGACAGCACACGCTCCTGTTCCACAAGCCATTGTTTCACCACTGCCTCTTTCCCAAACACGCATTTTTAAATAATGATCATTTACAACTTCAACAAATTCAGTGTTGACCGATTCAGGAAACATAGGATGATGTTCAAAAACTGGTCCCACTTTTTCTAAAGGTAAATGTGTAAGATCATCTACATACGTAATAACATGAGGATTTCCCATAGAAATAGCTGTAAGATGATATGTTTTTCCTTGAATATCAACAGGTTGATTAATCATTTTATCCTGATTAAACAAAACAGGTATTTCTTTACAAGTTGTAATTGGCTCTTGCATATCAACCTTTGCCCCGACAACTTGATTATCTTCAAAAATTAATTCTACTGTTCTTAATCCAGACTTTGTTTCAATCTGCAGATAAGTCTTTTCAGTTAAATGATGATCATAGCAGAATTTAGCAAAACAGCGAATTCCATTACCACACATCATTCCCTCACTACCATCAAGATTAAACATTCTCATTTTAAAATCATACTTATCAGATGGAAGAATAACAATCATTCCATCACTGCCTATTCCAAAATGACGATCTGAAATTTTTTTAATAAATTCTGGGTTCATAGGTACATCTTGATTGATACCATCAACATAAATATAATCATTACCTATCCCTTCCATTTTTGTAAAAGATAATTCCAACCTCATCCCTCCTCTATTATTTACAAAATTTTAACAAATCAATAACTTTTTTTCAATCCAAATATGAAGCAAATTAAAAAAAGAGGCTAAGCAGCCTCTAATTGTTCTTTATATTCTAAATATTCATCATATGATGATAAACGATCAATAATTCCTTCTTCATTAAATTCAATAATTCTATTTGCTACTGTTTGAACAAATTGGTGGTCATGACAAGTAAATAAAATATTTTCTTTAAATTGAATTAAACCTTGATTTAATGCTTGAATAGATTCTAAGTCCAAATGGTTTGTTGGTTCATCAAAAACCAAAACATTGGCATCTTCCATCATCATTTTAGCAAGCATACATCTTACTTTTTCTCCTCCAGATAAAACAGATGCTTTTTTTAATGCTTCTTCACCAGAAAATAAAACTCTTCCAAGCCATCCTCTTAAATCTTGTTCATAAACATTACCATCAGTAAATTGTCTTAACCAATCTACTAATGATAAATCACAATCATTGAAATATTTTGAATTATCTTTAGGAAAATATGATTGTGATGTTGTTACACCCCATTTAAATTCACCTTCATAATCATCATCTTCACCCATAATAATTTTAAAGAAAGCTTCTGTTGCTTTATCATCACCTACAAAAGCCACTTTATCTTTTGGCATAATTGAAAAAGATACATGATTTAATAATGGTTTTCCATCAACAACTTTAGTTAAATTTTCTACATTTAAAACGATATTTCCTACTTCTCTTGCTGGTTTAAAGCCAATAAAAGGATATCTTCTAAGAGATGGCTTAACATCTACCATTTCTAAATTATCTAATAATTTTTTTCTCGATGTAGCTTGCTTTGCTTTAGAAGCATTAGCGCTAAAACGAGCAATAAACTCTTCTAATTCTTTTTTCTTTGCTTCTGCCTTTTTATTAGCATCTTTGGCTTGTTGAATTTGCATTTGACTATATTCATACCAAAAATCATAATTTCCTACATATAATTGAATTTTACTATAGTCAATATCTGCAATATGGGTACACACTTTATTTAGAAAATGACGGTCATGGCTTACCACAATAACCGTATTTTTAAAGTTAAGTAAAAAGTTTTCTAACCAAGTAATACTTTTTAAATCTAAGTGGTTTGTTGGTTCATCTAATAATAAAATATCAGGATCACCGAACAATGCTTGAGCTAATAAAACTTTTACTTTTTGATTACCGTCTAAATCTTTCATATATAAATCATGATATTGTGAAGTAATCCCTAAACCATTAAGCATTGTTTCAGCATCTGCTTCTGCATTCCATCCGTCCATATCAGCAAATTCGCCTTCTAATTCACCTAAACGAATTCCATCTTCATCATTAAAATCTGGTTTAGCGTATAATTTTTCTTTTTCTTGCATAATTTCATATAAACGTTTATTACCCATTATAACCGTTTCTACTACTTTATTATCATCAAAAGCAAAATGATCCTGTTTTAAAACAGAAAGTCTTTTGTTTGGTTCAATGACGACTTCCCCTTTATTAGGTTCAATTTCACCAGATAAAATTTTTAAAAAAGTAGATTTACCAGCACCATTAGCACCAATAATTCCATAACAATTTCCTTCAGTAAATTTAACCGAAACATTTTCAAATAATGCACGATCCCCATATCGTAAAGAAACATTTTGTGTTGATATCATCAATACTTTCTCCTTTCAATCATTGAATGATTATGTCATAAATATCATAAACATACAATATTTATAGTATAAAAAAATCCTGAATAATCAGGATTTGATTTCTAATGGCAGGGGTAGTAGGAGTCGAACCCACATCAACGGTTTTGGAGACCGGTATTCTACCATTGAACTATACCCCTATTTTTTTGGTGACTCGTACGGGATTCGAACCCGTGAATGCATGCGTGAAAGGCATGTGAGTTAACCGTTTCTCCAACGAGCCAAATCCAATGCCTAATCAATATAACATGCTTTTTCATTATAAGCAAGTCTTTTCTTCAATTTTTATAGGTATAAAACCTAAAATATTACAAAAATATAACATATTCTAATTTTGAAGGAGGAAAAATATGAATTGCTTAGAATTAACAATTTCATCAATTAAAATACAATGTTTTGAAAATATTTATCCATCAAATATTGCATTTTGTCGAGGAACTATCTTTAAAGATTTAGATAAACCTTGGGGGTCATGTCATGAATGAGATGCTTTTAGAAATTAGTAAGTTAGATTTTTGTGTCAATGATGTTTGCTTATTTTTAGATACTCACCCTTGTGATCAAGAAGCCATACTTTTCATAATATGTAACCTCACAAACCATACATATATGTTGACATAACAATGTCATTTACTTTCACAATATTGATCTATACGGTATTCAAATTCTTTCATTAAAGTTTAGTAAAAAAATCGGCTATTTGTCAATTTTAATAATAGCCTCTCATATCCCACAGTTTATCTGTGCAATCTTCAATAGTTAATTCTTCTCTATTTTGAAGAAATCTTAAAAATTCTTCTTCGTCTAATTTGAATTGTCTTAATGTCCCTATGATACCTGCCATGCTAACCCTGTCAATCTTTTTTTCGTCTAGAATACCAATTATTTTATCTTCCGTTTTATTAAAAAAACTCATTTTTAGCACCGTCCCCACTATATTTTTTATATTCCAAGAATCCAATCCTTCAAAACACTATAAACCTGTTTTATTTTTTAATTATCTTGCAAATATTCGATATCACTTGTAGTTATGTACATATCATCAATATTTAACATTCTACTAGATTTTGTATTAACAATTTTTACATCTTTAACGTAACCATTTTCAAATAGTTCTGATATGACATCAGCATAACAACTAAATAAAATTTAAATTTTTTATAATCTCTATTTTCTTTTTTTAATAGTTTTCCCTCTTTTATTATCTCATATTAACTTATAAAGGAATCATTATCAGCCACAGTAACTTCCACATCAAAACATTATTTGAGCATTTTATCTAACTTTAATTAAAAAGATGAAAAACCAACTATGTTAGTTATCTAAACCTGTCCTCTAATGCCTTTTTAAGTTCTTTCCTAAAAACTTTATATATTTTTTCTTCTTCAGGAGTTAGTTTTATACCATCACGTACAATAACATCATTGTTACTATATCTTATTTTATCTTTAATTTCCTTTGGCGGTATCATAAGCATAAAAATTCATCTCCATTTCTTTTTTATTATTTATTTAATTTCTTAGTTAATTATTTATCCCCATATGCAATAATCAACCTCCGGGAATGACTCATTATTAACATACTTTGCAAGAACTGCTCTAGCCCCACCTATATGCATACTACAACAATTAGATTTTTTTGGCGCATTAAACGTTACAATTTCTTCAGTTTTTTATCAATGATAATATGACACTTATATTGCTGTTTTCCAACGTTTCTGGATAAAAATCACATTCCAAAGTATCGCTATTTCTTTTGAAATTTCTTAATGAAACCATCGTATTCATCCTACCCTTTAAAAAATCATTATACTCTAATAAAAAGATAAAAAATAATATCTAACAACTAATTCACTATACCTGCATTTTTTATATTTTTGTAGTTCTTCTTCCATTTATTTTTTTTAAATATCCATTTTCATATAAGATCAGCATTTCATCAATGCTGAGATAATCTAAAAGAGTTTTAATGTGACCATAATCTTCTGAGATATCTTTAGGGATAATAGGTTTAAATTTATTAGGAATAAAACCTAACTTATTACATATTCTTTTGTATTCAATTTCAATTGCTTGTTTATTCATTTAATATCGCTCTTATAACATTCAAGGTCTATTCCAAAAAGAAGGTCTTATTTTTTTCTTGTTCTTCATCTAATATTGTTACTATATCTCACTCAATATAATACGAAGCAGCTTTCTTAAACTCCTCTATACACTTAATAAAATTTTCCTTACTTCCTATAACTTTAATATGAAATTAGTATTTATCATAATCAATCATATTTGATAACTTCTACTGTTGTACTAGCACCATGCAACTGTGCCTTCTTTTTTAGTAATATCAATTCCTGAAAAAGCATGACCTCTATAATAACCTTTAACATCCACAGGAGAATCATGAATTATCTCTCGTTTACCATTTTCATATTTAGCAATTCTTCCTGGTACTGTTTTATCATCATTTGGATAATATATAAAAACATATCGTCCATTTTCGCAACTTTCTAATTCAAATGTTAACATGGTAGTAGAATCTCCTTTTTATAAATATGCATCTTTAAAACATTTATAGCATTTATGCATTATATCATATTAATAAATCAATTTTTTCACTTTTCTTTATATGATCTTCATCATCTATAATTTTTTAAACAATCATATACATACATTTTAACACATACCTTACAATGTCATCTATTGTCATACTTGTCATCATTGTTTAGTACCAATAAGCAACAGTTTCTCTTTCATAATTATCATCTTCAAATTTTCCCATTGAAGTCATTCTTTTTAATCTTTTCAGTGCGTAGTTAAAATATACCTCAATATAATCATCATAATCTGGAACTACCTTTTTTTCTAAAACTTCATTTTTAACATAGTCATAAGTGATATTACCAACACCTTTATCATCTTTACCTTCTGGATAATACTCACAAGTGATAATGCTATTTATTTTATTTATGTTTTTAAGAATTACCATGTTTTTTCCCTCACAATTACCTTTTTAAAATTTAAAACAAAATCTTTATCTCGCTTCATTTCATCTAATTCTTCTTAATCTCCAATAATTTCTTTTTTTACTGTTTTCCTTCTTCTTTTCATATAATTCATAAAAAACCATAAACACAATTTTAAAAAAACATTATGATTCATAGTAATTATTTTTTTAAAATTTATTTAGATGTTTTTCTTAACACCATACTTATTTTTCTTCTAATATATCTAGTAATTTATCAAAAAAATCTTCCCTTTTATATTCTAACTCATCAGGTTAATCATCTTCAAAACTATATTCATATTTTTTAGAATTGTATAATTCCTAGTATGTCTAATTTCTTCTTTTGACATTTCATGTTTTGAATTAAAAAGGTCAATAACTTTTCCTTTATTATATCCATCAGGCTCATTTAAATCTTTCAGTTTTAATAACCGCTTTAAAAGTTCTATTTTTTGTTCAGTTAATTTATACTTTTTAAACATATTTTACAGTTTCTTTCTTACGACATTGATTAAAACTCTTGTATCAGAGCTGATATTAACCTCAACTCTATCATTGACATATTTGCTATTTCTATTTTTGCATGTTACTTTTTCAATAAATATTATTGATTGTGCCTAATACACATTTAATAAAACAGTTGCTCTAATCTTTTATTTTAGTATCATTCTACTACTTTCTAATCTAGAGTTACTCACAATTTTTTGTAATCTTCAAACGTAGAAAATACTAATAACTTACCAAAAGTTTTAGATTTTTACATTATTAACAATAACTATTCATCACTACGATTATACTTCATATCTTGAAATTTATATAGTAATGATGGCATATTTTTTACTTAAAACATCTACCACTTATATTATTCTCTATATCTGGATAAATTTTTTGTCTTTTTCATGAATGTATCAATGATATCTATCCCTTGCATAAACTATTGTCTTTTATTTAATGATTATATTCATCAAGTCATACTGTCTGTCATCTCAACATTTTATATAAAAAAGTCACGCAATTCTACACCTTTGGTTATGATTAATATGGAATATCCACATTCCTATTGCACATACACGTGCGTATTCACACAATCTTTACCCCATAGTTTTTTCTATTTTGTTTAACAAACTTTCTTCAATTTTTATAGGTATAAAACCTAAAATATTACAAAAATATAACATATTCTAATTTTGAAGGAGGAAAAATATGAATTGCTTAGAATTAACAATTTCATCAATTAAAATACAATGTTTTGAAAATATTTATCCATCAAATATTGCATTTTGTCGAGGAACTATCTTTAAAGATTTAGATAAACCTTGGGGGTCATGTCATGAATGAGATGCTTTTAGAAATTAGTAAGTTAGATTTTTGTGTCAATGATGTTTGCTTATTTTTAGATACTCACCCTTGTGATCAAGAAGCCATGCGCTATTATCAAGAAGCCTGTTGTCGTCTTCAAAGATTAAAACAAGCCTTTATTCAACGTGGTGGTGCACTAACAAATCGTCAATGTGCCAATCTCAACCAATATATTAATGAACCATTTCCATGGGATGGAGGGGAAAACACATGTGGTGCTATGAAAAACGATTGCAATTTCCAATAAATATCACCGAACCAGATTTACCTACCGCAAAAATTGTTATTTCACAATTAGGTGGACCGAATGGAGAATTAGGTGCTGCTTTACGTTATTTATGTCAAAGATTTACCATGCCTTTCCCTAATATCCAAGCGTTATTGACAGATATAGGCACGGAAGAATCCGCCCAAAAAAGATAGACATGATTTTAATACATTATTGTTGTTTTCTATCCTTATTATATACTATAATAATATTGTTATTAATAATCATACTTGCATAAATGCATCTAGAAAAAGCGTTCTATATAAAATAGAGCGTTTTTTCTTATAAAAAAACAGCCTGCATTACGCAGGCTTTAATGTTATCTATCATATACTCCTAATTGTTGGTTGATGCGATCAATCGTATCTTCTTTTTCGATTAATTGCTTTCTCATTTCAACGATTTGATTTTTTTGCTCTTTTATTGTTGCATTTTTAATTTCTAGCTGAATGAATGAAACTAACAGTACGAAAATAAGAGTATAAATTAATAGTATTATTCCTTTTTTCATCACTATGCCACCTTTGCCCAGATTTTTGTTACAGGTGTTCCAAATAATCCTGCATAACCATCTTGTTTATTAGATGTAGAAATATCATGTTGCCACGAGTAACCATTAACTTTATAGATTGCTTCTTTAAATGGTCTAACTCCATTTGGAGTATAGTAATAGATTTGAATAGCATCAATTACTTTTCCATTACCAGCATAACCATTTACATGGTCGTTAGCATTATATCCAGTTACCCATGATAACCAGCCACCACCTTTTACATGGCAACGATATTTAATAGTTCCAAAATCAACTCTAACCATAAATGCAACAATAGGATCTCCACTAATTCCAGCGTAATCAGTTGCATTAGATACTTGAGGTTGCCATCCATGATTTTTAGTTTTAGCACGTAAATAGCAGTTAACTGCATGATTAGTATTAGATGTTGCTGGTGCTCCACCTCTTGACCGTCCACTAACTACAACAACTGTATGACCTTTAGTTTTCGTTACAAGAATATCACCGTTATAAAGCATTGCAGAGCCACTAACGGTTGCACGTTTTTCAAATAATCCTGTCTTTTCTAAAAATGATGCTTCATTTCCAGTTGTAAAGTTACCTGCATCCTTTCCTGTTGCTTGAATTACACAGGCCCTTACAAGAGATGAACAATCGCATTCCGTTGCCGTTCCAATACGTCCTAATGAACCATATCTACCTAACTGTGTAATTACACCTAATCGTTGATTTTGGTCATATCCGATATTGTTGTTATTACAAGCATCAAGCATTGCTTGTGCTATTTTATTTGCATGGTTAATGTTCTTTGGACGTATTACATACCAACCCTGCTTATGCATATAGAATGATTGAGTAGCAACCTCTCTTCCAGTTTGGTCACCTGCTTGACCACCTGCATATTTTCCACGCTCATCTTGACGAGCGCTACCTACAATTAAACTCATATTTCATTTCCTCCTTATATTTTCTAACAAAAAAAGCAAGTTATAAAAACTTGCCTTGATTATTTAATAACTGTTCTATAAATAATTTTCCTTCATTAGTCCATTTCAACCAACCATGAAAACCTTTTGTATAGCCTTTATTCCTGTATTTTCTATATAAATACCATCTACCTTTGCGTGTATATTGCACACCTTTATCAAATAAGAAATTATTTAATTCTCTAGCACTCATATCATGCTCTTGAGCAATTTCATTGACAGAATATATTCTATTTTCATCAAGCCCTTTGCACTCCAACTTTAACTTCAACTGATTATTTTCTAAAATCAACTGCTCGTTCATTTTAACTTCACTAACCAACTGTTCAAGTGCTTCAAGATAATTGTTAGGTAATGCCGGTACTTGTTGCTTGATATGGTTTTCCATTTCTTCAAAACGATTAACATACTTAGCGGTAAAGATTACACCTTTTTCACCAGTAAGTTTATTCGCTACCATTTCACAACCTTTCTTAGTTAATAGGTAGCAAGGTTGTTCTTTATTTTGGCTATTGATGTATGTGCTTGGTACGAAAAAATCTTGACTCCTTAATTTTGAGGAGTCCAATATTTGTTGATAATTCCTTATCTTTTTTACTAAATTATCATGACGTACTTCAATCATTTCAGCAACTTCTCTACTGTCGATTGTTTCGATTGCTGATGTGTTCATTAATTCATTAGGCATTTGCTTCACCACCAATCAATAATTTAATGGCTGTATCAAATCCAGCAAGAAATCCTAATCGCTCCATAGTAGCGCCATATTCGTTTATTTTATCTGATGTTTCTAATGATAAACCAGATACACTATCTCTTAATTTAGACCATGATTTTAATTCATCATTGCTCATGTTTGATTGTTTACTGCTCCAATCGTAATATAAATCTTCTATTTTTTGCTTTTTAATACTATTCATTGTCTTTTACCTCTTTCATTGAAATAAAAGGCACTAAATGTTATAATATCAGTGCCTTTGGTTGGGCATAACTATTTGCAAAATTTGAACGTGGCGCAAATAGTTATTTTTTTTCGCCCTGTAACTCGTTGTAAATCCTTTGAATACCATCAATAACAATATCTGTTTTTGTTTTGCCTGTCTTTTTAGCACAAAACTCTAACATCTTTACTTCATCATCTGTCATTCTTATTCTTGTATTGTTTTTTCTTGGATTTTCAATTTTAGGACGTCCTGTTCTTGGACTCATACTATCCTCCTTTCTTATTGGTTACACATTTATTCTAATATAGTGTTACCAATAAGTCAAGGAGTTTTTTTATAAAAGAGAGCTATTCGCTCTCTTTATCATCATCCTTATTTAATTGTTCTAATGCGTTTCTTAATTTGTTTGGAATAGGAACGCCTAAATTAGAAATATTTTCTAATAAAGAAATACCCTCATTAGCTATATAGAAATAACATACTAATGTTCTAAACACCCATGTTCCATTACCAAGAATACGATCAAGCATTACCCCAATAATAAGCACTACCAAAATCATACATTTCTTGATTAAACCTTTGAAACCAACTTCACTATTTAACGTTTGAATTGTGTACGCATAGATAACACCTGTTAAATAATCAAGAACCATAAAAATAATAAGGATGCTTAATGCCACATCCCATCCACCAAATAAATACGTAAAAAAAGTAGCCACTACAGCTACGACTGAATTAAATACTTTTTCCATCTTATTCATTTTCCTCACCTTCTATTTTTTATCTTCCCCATAGCGTAGCAACTGCGCCAGTATTAGAACTTCTGATACGAATTTGATTATTACCTAAATAGTCAATCCCAGCCCAGTAAGTTCCATTGTAATATGTTTGAAAAATACCGTTATCATCGGTTGAAGTTACGTTTTGTAAAGCATTTTTAGGGATAATGGTACTTGACAAAATACGCCAACTGTTTGTCGGGTATGTTCCTATTGTTAATAAAAATTCATCATATTTTGATAAATCGACAGTAATTGTAGTGAAACCACCAACATGTCTTTTAATGTTTTCCCAACTTTTTGTATCATCAAGGTTTTTTTCATTTTTAAAAACAACATCTTTTGCTCTGATTTTGTTTCCAAAAAGTTTAACAAAATTCATTTTTATGTTCCTCCTTATTCATCGTCATAGTTTGTCGTCACACCAAACATATATAATTCATTATTATCTTCATCAAAATGTTGAACATTACGAATTTCTATATTATGGTCAGTTGTATTTACTCCGATTGAACCGCATGACTCTTTTTTGCTATCGAAAAAATTGATAAGCCTACCATTTATATCTATTCCAGGACCACCAGTCTCACATGGTGCTTCTGTTCGAATTTGTCCGGAGGCAATGGATGTTATGTACTGAGAAATACCATTGTACAATTGTGTTGAGACAAAAGATCTATTTTGTCCATCGTTTCCTAACCTCAAAGTATCACTTAATCTATTTCCACTAGATGTTATTTGATAAATAACATTTTCGTGAAATAGCGAATCCTTATTGATATACCAATCACCAATTTCACCTGCTGAAGCATATAAATATCCATCTTCATCAACCGCAAACAAATTATTAATACTAATAGAACCTGCTGTAACGCTTCCAAGATTAGAACTTAAAGCACTTAATTTATCAACGTTTAGGTTTTCAATGGAAATATAATGCGTGTTCCATTTTTCTCCATCCCAGCTTTTAATTGTTTCTCCTGAGCCGGTTTGCCACAATTGACCAATTGTTGGATTTTCAGGAGCTGTTGAAGAAATAATGATATTATCTTTACCATCTACTCCATTTGTTCCATTTTTTCCTGGTTGACCTTCCTCACCATCATTTACATTCACAACAGTAACTTCACAACTTGCTTTTACTTTGTCGTCTTTTAATGCTTCAAATTTATATACTGCTTTTTCAGTGAAGTCAGTTGATTTAACTGTTATACTTTGTGTTTCAGCAATAACTGTTTCGTTTTCATACCAAATGATACTAAGTTCGCTTGTAATATCTACTCCATTTTCTTTTACTAATGCTGTTAATGTAGTATCTCCTTCACCATTTTTAAAAACAATACCATTATTGCTACTTATTGATGCATCATAAACTTTATTAGCATTAATCATATTTTTCATTTCAGCTAATAATTCGGAATTGATTTGAGATTGCAATTCTTCGAAATTATCAAAAGTTGTCGAGCAGTTATCCTGGTTTGTAAAAGAAATTTGTTGTTCAGTTATACGTGCTTTTAAATATAGAGTCGGCTTATATTCATTATCTTCGATAACGAATGTATCACCAATATTTGCATCAATATATCCGCTAACTGTATATGATACTGTAGGTTCACAATTCTTTTTTAATTGCGCTAATGCTTGACCATATAATAAGTTTACATTATCCGTATCATAACTCCATTCCTTACAAATATATCGGCCATTAACATCTGCCATTAATGTTGAAGGAAATCTGTCCCTTGCTTGAGGTGCTAGAATTTCAATAGTGCCTTTAGGACTTGAATATTCTAGATTTCCATTTGCATCATATTCTTTCTTATCAATACCAGATAAAGTTAACCCATCATTACCTGTTGGTCTAATCGCTGTATATAATTCAGTGATATCACTGGTTTTAGATATTCCTTTTATTCCATTTCCGTACTTGATAGTGCCTTCATTTGTTTTATCTGAACCTATTCCTTGATGATCATCATCATGTTCTCTGTAGACATTCATGACAATTCTCTTTAATGAATAGTTTTTATCTAATTCGGTTACAAACTCAAGTTCTGCGCTAAATACATTTGCTAATGAAAATAGTCTAGCAAGGATGGTATCTGTACCTTCCCATTCGTTTGTTATACGTTTATCACTTACTTCATTAATTCCAATAACAAACGGCTTTTCAAAATTAAATGCTGTAACATACTGTTCAAAAGACATTGCGCTAGGTGATTTATAAGCGCCGGTTTCTTCATTTGTTAATTCTAGTGATAAACCATAAGCAGTTACTGTCGTATATACTTCATCACGATCAACATTAACAATATTCAAGTAATATCCTTTATCTTTGTAAATAAAAGATATCTTATTTCCAACAACTAAATATTGAGAATCTTCATGATCCGTAAATGTTTTAAACGCGTAAGTATACGCAGCACCCTTTAAATAAGTATGAAGTTCGTCTTCCCAGTAGTGCATTGATTTAGAAATCGTGTTGTCTAAAAAAGCGCATACCTCATCATATGCGCTTAAAACTGCTATTCTTACATTTTCCACTATAACCACACCTCTCTTATTCTAACTTTTACTGTTGGCTGTGTTTTTGTCCATTCACTAACATGGAATTTAATTTTTGAATTTCCTGGTGGTGCTTTAAAGTATTGAGTTCCTAATACTTCTTCATTTTGCTTTTGCATACCATCAATAAAAAAATGAGATGTTTCTCCATCTATTGTTAACACCGAATCTTTAGGGAATCGATTAGGAACATCATTCCATTTCTCAACATGCATTTTTTGAAAGGTGAACCTGTTGAAACCTAAATAATACATAAACTTATCTCCACTTCGATTGCCCCATTGTTTAATTGCGATTTGTACTTTTGTACATACTAAATCAGCAATCTCAGGGATAGTGTATGAGTAATATTTACCCCAGTAATAGAAGGTTATTTTAGAACCTTCTTTTCGCAAGTCACAGTGTCCCCAGCTCCAATACCAAGGATTTTGAGATTGCAAATGAGAAGTTGTAAACTTAAACTCTTTAATAATTCTTCCAGCCATCTTATCCGTGGATTTCTTGTTAGGATTATAAACCACGAAATCATACATTCCGCTATTACCTGTTGTATCTGTCTTATACCAGTTACAACCAGCAATTAACTTATTATCATCTGTCAAGAAACTAATAGACATCTCTCCGGTTTGACCAGTCTTAGACGCCCACATCAAGATATGAAAATATGAATACCAATTTTTCGCACCTTTATCGCCGTTTGAATCAACAGGAATAGTAAGTGTTCTTAAACCACCATTTGCACTGCCTTTTTGAGTTCCTGCAGTTCCAAATTTGAGAAACTTATTATTAAACCATGTAGCAGTCGCTAATGATCCGCTTGTGCCATATAAAGGATGCATGGCATCATATCCACCCACATCATCTTGGATATTAAAGAAATTATCTAAAGTGGCCAAAGTTTCATTTTGCTGATAAGTTGTACCATCTACTTCTTCTATTTTTCCAAACTCCATGACACCATTATCCGAAACAATTCCTAAATATCCTGTTTCTGAATTATTTGTGATCTCATAGTCAATAACAGCTGGTTCAGTTCCAGCGTTGACAATGTTTGCTACCAAATCACCATCTTCAAGAGTTGCTTCAAACTCTTTTTTAGTAGTTGCATATTTAAAAGGATCACTGCAATATATTTCAAATTCACCAATAATGCTATTGATACCAGGATCTACATCATCATTGCCTTGCTTAGTTCCAATGAAGTATTTATCCGGTTCATCATTAAAAATGACTTTTACTTGCTCACCACTTAAAAGGTAGTTCATTTTATTAAAGGCTTCTCTAAATGCTCTATCGTTTTCAGCAATCAACTGATATTTAACGGTAATTGTTCTAGATGGATATGTCCTATTTTGGTATTGAGAGCCATTTATTCCATCTATAGAGGAGCTAGTAATGTTGGCAGACATTAACTCACGTCCTGATACATTCAATGTTCTATATCCGTCTATTTCATTTTCAAGAAACACACCATCATAAGACATGGCCTCAGCAGGTAGAGTACCTGTTGAGGCCTGCTTAGATGTGTCCGTAAATTCATAAAGCATTATTTATCACCTCTTATCTTTTTTAAGATTTGTTCATCTTTTTTACTGTTTTGTTGATCGTATTTGTAAGTAGCTTTGCTTAACGTTTTTCCATCCATTTCATTAGTGATAGTGAAGTAATATTCATTATTGCTTTCATCGCCACCGCCATCATGAATTTTACGATCATTGTAATCAATATAATGATTAACATCCAAACCACTCATACTTCCAACGTTTGCAAATGCAAAGTCATAGCTTAATCCAGTAGTTTTTCCAATGTAATCCGATACAGTATTGAACACCGCTTTTGCCTTATTTCCAACAAAAGAAGTATATTTGTCAATACCACCACCAACACCATAGTCAATCATTCTACCAACATATTTTCCCCAACGAGATGGAGAGTGGATACCAAAGAAACCAAGTACCTTATCTTTGAATGATCCCAATGCTTTTTTAGCTGCATCCCACAACTGACCAGCAGCACCGGTAATACCTTTTGCAATACCTTTAATGACATTAGTACCTATTTTCAACCAGTCTGTTTTAGCAAATGTTGTAATAATCTTTTTAGCAACTTTTCCTGCTCCAACTACAACTTGAGGAATTGCTCTTAATAAACCACTAACTAAACTGATAATAATGTTTACTCCTGCTGTTAGTATTTGAGGAAGATTGTTAATGATTGCAGAAACAATAGCACCAATAAGAGTTACGATAGCATTAATAATGGCTGGTAAGTTATTTACCATACCTTCAACCAGTGTAGTAATAATTTCAACCGCACTGTTTGTTATTTGGTCCATATTGCTACTAATTGTAGTAATAAGAGCCGTAATAATTTGAATTGCTCCAACGATTATTTGAGGCAATGCTTGGGCAATACCATTGGCGATGTTTTGTAAAATCATAATACCCATGACTAACATTTGAGGAAGATTATTTGTAATTGATGTAACAATATTTTGTGTTAATGTTTGTATACCTGCAATTATTACTGGCATATTATTAATAATCCCATCTGTTATTGCCAAAAGGAATTGCAATCCTAAATTAAGCAATTGTGGTAATGCAGTAACAATAGCATTAATAAATGAGCCAACAATAACTAATGCACTATTTACTATTTGTGTGCTGTTTTGATTAAAGCCCTCAATTAACCCTTTAATAATGGTTAACCCCGCATTTACAACAACAGGAAGCATCTTAGATATAGCACCTGCAAATTTTGAAATAAGCGTTGCTCCATTCCTTGCCAAATAAGGTATGTTGCTAATAACACCATCAGTTAGTTTCTTAATAATTTCAGGGCCTTTAGTTGTAACGAGTTTAATCATCTGATCAATTTGATTTCCAAATTGGCCATTAACAAGTCCTAACCCTACTACTGCTAAACCGAGAATAGCAGCAGGACCCACTGCCTTCATAGCAAACGCAAATACTTTCGTTAGTCCTTTAGACATACCCGACATAGCTTTCATACCAACGTTGGTACCTGCTTTTAATCCTTTGCCAATATTATTTTCTAAAAAGCTAGAGGCTTTATTAATTTTGTTTGAAACAGCATTAAACACTTTCCACATCTTAGGAGCGTCACTTGAAAATCTTCCTGTTGCACTTTGAAATTTAAACGACATTTGTGCTATTGAATCACCTAAACTATTAACTTTGTCTTTTCCAATAGACATACTCCCGTTTATTAAATTTTTAAAATTATCTATACTAGTTTTTGTAGAATCTGGTATTAACTTTATAAATTTATTTTTGAAAGCGTCCAAATATGGAGAAGTTTTAGTAAAGGTACTGGTTAAATTATCCCCTAGTGCTTTTGATTTTTTCTGAAGTTTAGATATAGATTTATCTAAATTAGGAACCTTTTTATTAATCAAATCAAATGTCTTTGGAATAAGTTTGATGTAATCATTTGTTCCTGCAACAGTTAGAAGTCCTGCACTTACTGCAGCTAATTGAGGAGCCATTCCCGTTAGATTGAATCCATCTATGTACTTGGCCACATTACCAAGCACAGTCTCGGCAGTTTGTCCAAATTGAGCTATCATTGTCCTCATTTGAGGTAATTTATTCTTAGATAACATGTTGTCAATTGCCTGTATGATACTTAAAGTACCACGGGTTACTGCGGCCTTCATATTGTCAAAAGTACCACTCCAAGAAGCACCTGCTTGTTTAGCTGCACCTGAAATATTCTGAACACCATTAGTACCTTCTTCCATTGCTTTTTCAACTACGCTTAAGAATTCTTCAGTTCTTAATGATTTATCCGATAAGCTATCCTGTACTTCTTGAGAACTTTTTCCAACCGCCTTTGCATAGATACCTACCGCATCGATACCAACGTCAAACATACGGTTCAACTGATCCATTTCTACAGTACCTTTAGTACGCATTTTAGCAATAGCATCAGTAACGCTTGATAGTTCGTCATTGGTTCCTTTTCCATAGAATGCTACTGCATCCGCCCATGCACCAACTGACTTGGTTGCTTTTTTCAAATCCATACCACGGGTAACAAAGTTTTGTGTTGCCTTAGCTGCAACATCAAGACCATAAGCAGTACCTTTTGTAATTCCTTTTAGTTCTTCTAATGCACTCTTAGCATTTTCAGTACTACCAGTAATTTGAGTGATTGTACGATTAAATGCTTCCATAGTATCTTGTCTACCAAAAGCAGAAGAGATAGAGCCTTTTAATAAACTAGCGCCTGCATTCAATGCCTTGAAAACACCAATTCCACTGACAATTTTCATGATGGAACTTGTAGCTCCTTCACTGGCAGTTTTAATCCCTGCAAGACTGCTATTAGCTGTTTTCATAGTGCTTGTAAAGTTTGAATCAACAGCACTAAGTACCGCCTTTACACTATATGTTTCCATTTATGTCACCTCTTTTCTTGTTCGGTTTCATATACTGCCTTGTAAGCATTTTTTATTTTTGCGACAATGGAGTTTCCATTTTCACTAGAGGAATTTTGTTGTTTGTACGCATCCTCAATTTTTTTCTTATTGAAGAATGAAGAGAATTTTCGATAAATTGGCTTACCATTTTTTCTAGGCGCTTTAGCCTGTCTAATTAACCATGCTAATGCATGCATTTTCTCTTGATAGTCAATTTCTTTCAAAATTGCTGCATTCATAAAGGTGTTGTATTCCCTTACTGTTAAGCGATTAATTTTCTCAATATCGTTGATGTTTAGATATCTGAAACAATTTTTAACGATATCTTCATAAGTTAATTTTTCGTTTGTGCTTTCTCGATTTCTTTCTCTATTTCCTCGATTAGATCCACCGCTTTTTTCTTGGTAGCATTCGACTTTTTTAACTCATCAAGCACCATGTCAAATACCGCATCGATATCTGTTTCCTCATCTTCTAAGTAATTATCAATGATCAATTGAGTTGCTCTTGGATTTTCAGTTCTGTTTGCTGCAAATAAACAATCTGCTAAAGTTACGACACTTCCTGACATTAAGTTAGGGATTAAATTTTCCAATCCTACTCCAAATTGCATTCCGTTTTGTTCAATTGATGATTTTCCATCGATATATCGAACGAACCCTAATCCAAATTTAAAACGATACACTTTCCCATTAATTTCTAATTCCATTCTTTATTTCCTCCTAATATTTGTTTTTTAAATAAATAAAAAAGACGAATAATTAAATATCCGTCTCTTTAACTACGATTCTTGCACAGTATCTTTAAATACATAAGATGCTATTGCTTCTTGTTCTTTTGAAACTGTTGCATATCCTTTTACGCCTGAACCATTGATACCAAATGTAAGTGATACTTCTACCATATCTTCTGCATTTGATGAAATATCAACCTCAGTAAGATATCCTTGGAAATAAGTTGCTTTATATTTTCCTTCATTTGGTGTAGTTCCAGGCTCTTCTAAATTAACTTCCCAAATTTCGATTAATTTATCTTTGTCTAGTGCTTCTTCTAGATCATCAATAAATGTATCTCCTTTAGTCAATAACGAAGTAGCTGTAATTTCTACTTCGGATGCTCCAGGTGTACGAATATTACCATCTTTTGTTGCGGTAGAATCGGCATCTTTTGATTTAGTACGTTCGTTTTCAGTTGTAAAAGCTAAAACAGTACCTACAGCTTCTTTTGCTTTTTCTAAAATACGATATAAGTATATAATCTTTTTACCTGAAATCGCTTCTTTTGTTGTGCTTCCACTTGCAGCCTGAACTGATACACCATTGTCAACTGCTTGAGTGCTTGCTTCATTTTCTTTTGAAGCGAATAATTGTAAATCAATTTTCATTTTTCATCCTCCTTGATTTATTTTTTTAGATTTTGGTGAAAACTTGTACTCAATCTCAATAACGCAATGCATTAAAGTAATTGAGGTCGAGTCGTCACTGATAATTCTTTGATTAATATTTCTAATATCCCATTTAAAATTGTCCGTATATACTAAATTTCTAGCAATATCCTTTATATTTGACCCTATATTAGAAACAGTGCCTCTTTGTCTTGAATTGTTATGCCAAACATGAATTGTTTGATAGACATTACCAAAAATGACACTTTTGTTGCTGAAATCATCAATCAACTGACTATCAGCAAGGTAAATAAAAGGATATGGTGTTTCTTCGGGTGGCATTACCCCATCAAAAACCATATCCGGATATTCTTTTTTTAATGTTACTAATAAGTAACTGAATAATTCTTGTTGAGGATCCATATTACACCTCATTTCATTAATCTATTTAATTCTCTTTTGAAGATTTCTTTTTGAACATTGAAAGATGGCCATACAAAAGGTTGAGCAACCATGCGCCGTGTACCATATTCTAGATATGAAGAATAATGGGTAGTTGGTTCAACTGCAACTGTTAAATTAGAGTCAGTATACGTACTGCGAATACTTCTTCTAGTTGTACCTGTCGAGTAACCTTTAACGAAATTAGCATTACGTTTCATCAATGTTTCAAGGTCTCCACCATTTTGTTTAACAACATCTCTAACATGACCTAAAGTGATGTTTTTCTTTAGTTTAGCTTCTAATTCTTTAATGCCTGTAATCTTAATACTTCTACCCATTTTGTACCTCATGAACGATAAATGAATGTTTATTTCTAAGGGTTCTAGAGTAATCCGTTTGATAAACCTTTTTATCAATTCTAATAAAATCAAAAGGTTTATCGTAATGGTTTTGAATATGGACTGTCTTGCTTCCTTGTTTGATAGAGCCATAAATCATTCGCATAGTTTCGGTTTTAGTATCCATGATAGATGCCATTACACAAGTTTCTTGAACAGTATCCTCTCCGTAATTTCCAGTAGTAGGATCATACTCACCTTGTGTTACTTTTCTAAAATAAATAGGAGTGTCATATCTCATAAGAATTTGACAACTCCTTTAACTTCATTTCTTTTATTTTTCCAGGCTTCAATATCATTTAGATATCCTTTAAAATCATTGTCATTAAATGACATGCTCTCACCTTCGACAGAATGACTCGTAACTCCCTCAGAACCAATCTTGTTATATCTAACAATTGAAACTTCAGTAATGATATATTCTAGTTCACTTGGTATTTCTTCAACCTCAAGTAATGTTTTTAATCGGCTAGTAGTAAGACGAATAATCACTTCTAATGTTGCACTTGACTTCTCTTGAGGAAATCCTAAAAGTGCAGTTACATCATCAATAATTGCCATAGCTAGTCAGCCTTTGATACAACGTCACCACTTGCCACTGCTTTATATAATCCATCACATTCAACAATTGTAATATGGTTACCTTTTGCTGCCGCAATTTCCGTTTCACCATCATAATTTGTCCATTGCTTAACATCCATACCGTATGTAACTTCTGTTGCTGATGATGTTGCTACTTTATATTTAAATTTATTCTTCATAGATTGCAATTGTTCAGCAATAGTAACCACAGTTTTCCCTGCTTCAGAACCTGCTTCAGATGTTAATGTTAACGTTCCTAAAGTTTGTGTATTAGATTCACCAACAGAAACATGGGCAATAGCATCTTGATATTCACACATAATGCGTAATCCCATAATTGCAATCATATCCGAAATAACTCTAGTATAATTACCTGCAGTATGGAAACCAATCCATCCTGTAGATGGGTCAGTTGTAAAAGATAACCCGGCTTTTTCAAATTCAGAATCAGCAGGATCAACATAATAAGCAATAATATTGTTTAAAGGTGTTGCAACAACAGTATTTTCAGCAACTTCAGTAGTTAAGAAAACAATATCAGCACCTAAAAAGTTTTTGATGTATGTCAATCCAAATGCTGTTTGAACTGTAATGTCAGCAGCACCTAAGTATCTATAAGCATCTAAAGTATTAACAAAAACAGCTGTACCTGTTACATTTCTATGAATTGATTGGAATTTAGCTTTTACTTTACCAACTGCCATAGCAACAGCCATTTGCCATGTAGTTTCATGACCAACAAGAGAGCCAGCGTTTAATTGTTTATACAAACGACCAGTAACAACATTTTGTAAATCAACTTTGAATTGTTCGTCAGTTTCAGCTACTGCAACGTCATATCCTTTTTCTGAGATGGCTTCAATGGAAACTGCTTTACGATATTTTTCAATTTTAATTGTATCGAATGTTTCTTCTTGAACCTTGTATTCGCTTAATGGGATTTCATCACCTTCTGCAACATTACCATTTTGTAAAGTACCTACCACAGTTTTCGTTTTTAAAACAGTACCGTTTGCTTTCTTAATAGGTCTAATAATACTTAATGCATCTAATAATGATTGAATATTTTTCCCAAAGCTAGTAACAAAGTCAATTTCATGTGCTTTAACTTGTACGTTATCTTGCCCAGTTAATCCACTTGGTGCATCAAATAATTTTAAATTCATTTTTCTATTTCTATTCATATTAGTTCTCCTTATTTTGTAAATAATTCAATGTTTTCTGCAATCATTTTTTGTCTTTCGATTGGATCTTTAATACCTAGGATTTGTTCTTTTGAAAGAGTACTACCTTTTTTATTTTTGGGAGAGTCTCCTTTCAATGCATCTTTGATTGCTCTTTTGACTTCCTTTTGAAAAATATCAATAAAACTTTCTACAGATTTTTTCGTATCATCTGCATTATCAGAAACAATCATTGTTAAAATTTCATCAGAAACATTGATTCCTTTTGTTTGGCACATTTTTCGTGCCTCAGCTTGCATCCCTGCAATAGCATTTGCCTTTTTTAAATCATTTAATTCTTTTTGGATTTCATCCCTTTCATGTTCGGCTTTTTCTTGAGCCGTCATATTTGCTAATCTGGTTGCTTCATCAACTGCTTTTTGTTGTTTTTTCTCCCACTCAGCAAATTTTTTGTTAATAATTTTATTTACATCTTCATCACTATATTTTTTATCATCATTTCCACCATCTCCTGGTTTATCTTCAGGATCACCAGTTTCACCTGAAACATCTCCTTCGCCATCACCTTCAGCGAATAATTGTAAGTTGAAGTTCATTTCTAAGGATGAAATCATTATATTTTTTTCTAATTTTTCTTTCATATTTATCTCCTATCCGTATCTTTTAGAGAGTTACACGCCTGCTCTTTTCTTATCCGTAGCTTAAAGTATCCACGCCTGACTCAATCCATATCTTTTAAAGTCATAAATGCTTGGACAAAATAAAAAGCGCCACATGCGCTAATTTTTAATATCTAGTTGTACATAATCAGGGTAAGCATGACTTACCTCTCTGCATCCAATTACAAAGCCATTAACTAATGTAATTGACTTGCATGTTGGATGATATACACCTATATATCCCTCTCCTTTTTCTAGAGAGGTTTTTATTTTATCTTTGGTTAATTCTTCCAAACTATAGCAAAGTGTTTGTAACAGCGTAGAAATTGCTGAACAGACAATATCATCACCACAAATGTTGTAATTTGCATGACCTACACATTTAATCGCTATATGTTCTTTAGAAATCCCAACTGTAATCTTGATCATATAAATCTCTCCTTTAAGAAAATAAAAAAACAATCACTGCTGATTGCCATATCTTTTCTTATTTCTTTCTAATGTTTTTGTTTTGCTTTTAGGTGGTGGTACATAACAATCATATTTTTCATATCGTATTCGCCCACATATCATGCACATATATTGTATTTTCTTAACAATACAATGTCTTTTATTGTCATAGTATTGATCAATACGATATTCAAATTCTTGATGATGATGTGGCCTTAATCCTTCAGGCATAGACTTCCTCCTTTCTTTAAAAATGAGTAAAATAAAAGCCAACTATTTGTCGGCTAATTCGCTATACTTACAATTTTTACATTTTTGAAGTGCATCTTCCATTTTATCATCAGGTATTTCGTTAAGTTCAGGAACAGCTTCTTTCTTGATTAACTTACATATTCCAAGAAGAGATTCATAGCACCATTCACAATCAATAACTCGTTCAAATACAGGACAATATCTATCTTCTTCAAAATCAACTTCTTCTATTTTTTTCATTTTTTCATATCCTCCAATATTGCCATGTAATTTTTTTCTTCTTAATTTTTTACATTCCAGGAATCCAATCTTTTACTTCCTTTAAAACGCTATAAACCTGTTTCATTTTTGAATTGTCTTGCAAATATTCGATGCCTTTCATAGTTATGTACATATCATCAATATTTAAAATTCTACCTGATTTTGTATTAACAATTTTTACACCTTTGACATAACCATTTTCAAATAATTCAGATATGATATCAGCATAATAACTATAAGGAATTTTAAACCTTTTATAATCAATATTTTCTTTTTTTAACAGTTTTCCTTCTTTTTTTGTTTCATATAACTCATAGAGGATTATATACACAATTTTAAAGAAATCATTATCAGCCATAGTAATTACCTCCGTTAAAGCAGTTTTTGAACATCTTACTTGATTCTAATTAAAAAGATAAAAAACCGACTTATGCCGGTTATCTAAATCTGTCTTTCCATGCTTCTTTTACTTCTAATCTGAAGGCTTTATATATTTTTTCTTCTTCTGGAGTTAGTTTTACACCATCACGTACAATAACATCCATGTGAGTATAAGTTACTTTACCTTCTATTTCTTTTGGTATTATCATAAGCATAAAAACTCATCTCCATTTCTTTTTTATTAGTCGTTTAATTGTTTTAGTTAATTTATTATCAACACAACATGAATTAGCTTCTGCGATTGCTTCAGAACTATTATATATTGATAACTCACTTATCTTCGACTCAATTATATCACTTGTATAAGGCAAATTACAATATTCTAATGCCTCTTTGAGAATTTCATCTGCATATTTACCACTCTCGATTGCTTGCCAAGCCTCTTTTTTGTCATTTTCTTTCAGTATACAATATTGATATTCCAAGAAATGTGTATATTCGTGTTTCAAATAACCATATAATCCATCTTTAGGTGATAATGTATTTGGTGTGTTTTTTAATACTTCATTTAAAATAATTTCATTTTCAAAATACCTCGTATTAAGTTTTAATCTCATTTGGAACTTTTTATTAATAGACGCTCTGGCAATATCCTTACCTAAATCATCAAAAACTATTTCATTTATTTTTCCTTTTAGTTCCGGCATCTCTTTAAATAACTTGTGTATAGTTGAATCTATTAATTTTGTTGTATTCAAAGAAATATTGCTGCTACCTTTAGTAGAAATGTTATATATATTCCCTTTTCGAATAGCTAATCCTCTTGAAAACTCTAATTGCTTATATTCATCAAACCTCAAGCTATGTTTTCCACTAGCAAGACCGTCAAGCCATTCATCATAGATTTTTCTATCCATGTGAGGACCAGTTGAACAATGACAAGATGGATGCATTGGTGGAGCGTTTTCTCCTATGTTCATACGATTGAGTGGAAATACTTTTCCATCAAGTGCCAAGCATTTCTCACAAACATCACCATTTCCACATGCAATGTATTCATATTCATCAAATCCATTAGCTTCATATGATTTCTGTTGAGCATCAATTTGAACTCTTGCAAGTTCGGTCCTCATCAAGCGCTGTGCATCACTTATTTTGACATCAAACCGTTTTCTTAATAATCTGGCCAATTCATTGGGATTTTTCCCTTGAATAAGTCCCGTAGACAATAATCCTTCAAGATTATACTTGAGTAAGTCTTGATGCATCCAAATTCTATCACTGTATGTTGCATTATGAAATGAAGCATTAACGATTGAGTGTACTGTATCAGCATTATCTAGGATGGTTGGTCCTAGAATTCCCGCTTGTCTTTTGATTTCATCAAACGTCCTATTTTCAAGAAGTTCATCCATGTATTTTTCTAATTCATCATGGCCACTCACCAATGCTAGACCAATATTTGCCTTTAACAGTTCAAGCCTATTAACTTTCATTGTTAGATTGTAAAGTTTCATCTGCTCATTTGCTTTTTTAGAAAAATTCTTGTTCTTTACATATTTGGCAGCCTTTCTTGCATATGCCTGTATATCCAACTGAGAAGCTCTTTTTTTAGCTTCTGCAATCGTGATACCAGTATCTTTTGCATACTTAGCATAAAAGTTATTGATTTCTGATTGTACCTCATCCATCATATTTCGATAGATTTCTTTAATCTTATTATCATACTCTTTTTCATTCTTGATGTTTTTAGCATGTTGTTTTTCTTCTCTTAAACGCCAATATTCAGCACTGTTCATCTATTGATTAAACATCCTTTCATCAACAATAGATTGCTTTGCTGTTTCATCCTCATGTTCAATTTTATCTTTTTCCTCTTGAACATCTTCAATGATTGAAAGAGCAGATAATTGAGTATCTTTGGAAACAATTCCTTCTAAGTTTTGAGCAATTTCAGTTTCTTCAAGCACATTTGCTGGATAATTTTGACTAAATTTGTAATTTATATCTAACCAACCATCTTTTCGCATAGAGTTAACTGGATTACTAAAAATCAGCTTGTATCTTCTATTCATTCCTGAAGTAAATTTACGCTCTTTGGTTTTGGCTAGGTTAGACATAGAAAGTAATTTGTACTTAAGAGCAATTCCCGAACTAGTACCAAAGTTTTCATCATTGATATTAGCAACCATTGACATTTGAAAAATCAATCTTTCTAAACGATTAATAAGGTTTTCTTGCGTTGTATCAGCATTAGGTTTTTCTAAAAAACTGACATCAATATTAGTGGAATCATCATCAAAATTTATGATTCGGTTATTTCTAATGTGGATGATGCCATCTTCATCGAGTTTTGCACCAATAACCTTTAAATAAGCATCAGCAAAGTAATCAACATCATTTGCCTTTTCACTTAAAGCCTTGTTATAAGCATTAATCATTGAATATACCGATTCAAATGCACTCATTTTTTCAGCATTTTCTACATATTCATTTGCAGGCACTCCTTCAAATCCATGTATTTTTTCTTCATCATCAATATAATGAAGTCCTCCACGATCAGTGAATGCATATTTTTTGCGTGCATCCGACACAACACCATGCAGCACTTTATTGCTATCTCGATAATAGCTAACAAAGTAACGTGGCTCAGGAATGACCGATTCATCATATATTATGAATGCTTCAGTCGGATCTAAATATGTAATTCCAATTTCTCCATTCTTGTCAACAAAATACATCTCATAGCACTTTCCGAAAATACTACATTTTTTTGAAAGTTCAGCATTGTTATCGTCCTGGTCGTTATATTTATCAAGCAAATTGATATATTCAGCAATTTCCTTTTGTTCAGAAGATACTTTGATAGGAATTCCAATAAAAAAACCGTTAAACGTGTCTACGATATATTTTGCGTAATTCACGATTATACGGTTATCTGGTTTATATTCAGCCTTGTTAGGATAATGAAGTGTTGGATAATCATTTTCATATGCCTTTTTCAGCTTACTATATCTTCTTCTTGTAAGCGATATATGTTTATTAATATATTTGTTTAAATTTTCAATATCTAACGTTTCATTATCTGCCATTGTAAAAGTGACATCTTTTGCAATAATTTCAGCATATTTACTCATTATATACCTCCTTTTAAATCAGTATTAAGTCCTGAACTTTTTAAAATTGTGTAGATAAAATATCTAATAGCATCCATTGCATGGTCATTTTGTTTAATTGGTGCATCTTCGCCTCTTTCACTTGCTTTAGGGTCCCATGCATAGACAGAAAATTCCTTAATTGTATTTTTGCATCTGCTGAAGAACTTAATCTTGTTTTGATTTAACAATGTAGCAACCATCCTAATCCCATTAGATACATCATTTTTTGCCTTTTTAACGCTAAACCCTCTCTTTTTCAGTTCAGCAATAAATGAAGCCGCAGAGGGGTCAACAACGATTTGGAATATTTCTCTTCCATTAAGAAATTCAACTAAGTCATCCGCATATTCACTGTCCGTTTTTTGAATTTTTCTATCACGTCCTGAATAGTAATATTCATCAATGCAGTACCATATACCATCGTTTCCCTTGTTCCATAGCAAAAAGACCATGGCGTTTTGCGTACCATAGTCACATGAAACATATCTATATTTTTTGTTATCGATTAAGCAGTCACAACCATCTACAATATGTTTATCTTTGTTGAACATATCGTAGATAATGCCTTCTGCAACCGTCCATAATCCCTTGATATATCTGTCATAGAAAACACCGCTCCATTGACTTTTATATCGCTGTTTAATTTTCTCGCTTAAAGAAAGGTTATCATCCATTGTGAAATGCAAATAGATGATGTTCTTTTCTTTTGCTTTATCAATCCAATTAACCTTGAACCAGTGAAATGGTCCGTCAGGGTTACAGTTGAACCACCATTTAGAGCCTTCAACAGAACAACGAGCTGTTGCTTGATTAACGAACGACTCAGGCATTAACGCAACTTCATCAAAGAAACACCCGGCCAATGTCAAGCCTTGTATCAAGTCCTGTGAACTTTCATCTTTTCCACCAAAAATATAGAAGTAATTGGTTACACCATTTTTACTGATTTCTACCATGTTATCAGCTCGATGATCCTTTAGTTTATAACCCCTTGACCAAAGCATAAGCTTAAGGATGTTCAAGACATTACGTCTAAATGAACCTATCGTCTTGCCACACATTCCAAAGTTGCATTCAGTAAAATTAGACATGGCCCAAATTACATAAGAAAGAGACATGGAAACTGTTTTTCCTGATCTGATTGAACCATCGGCGATAATTCCATCTTTATCTTTAACAGGCGAATTATCAGTCCACCAATTTAAAACTTTGCGTTGTTTTTTACTGAAGGGTTTGAACTTGAACACTGCTCTAAGATTCTTCATCTTTCCAATCCTCTTTAGCACTAGCGTTCAATGCGCTTAAGAAGCCATCATCTTCAATTTCTTCTTGTTCTTTTTTATCTTTCAAATGTTCATCCAACCATTCAAGGGCTTTTAGTGAATCAGACATTTTAACTGCTTTCCCGTCCATTTCACTTTCATCAAGAAAAGCAATTTCTATATATCTTTGTACTATATCATTTGGATCAAGAAGAATATCCTGATACATTAATTCTTTCAATCGTTGTATTTCTTTTTGTATTTTAGGTTCTTTTCTTAAGACGGAGGCTCTTACCATAGCGGTAGAATACTTAGCGCCATATGCAAGTTGATAGGCCTTTGTTGCATTGTGATATTTAATAAAGTAAATACAAAAGAGCTGTTGTTTTTCATCCAGCTCATCATTTTCAACTATATCCTTTGCTATCTTTTTAGCAACCTTTTTGGTTGCAACCTTTGTTTTTTTTGGTTGCAACTTTTTATCCTTCCAGTAGCGACTTTTCCATGACTTGACAGCACTAACTGATACATCATATTTAGCAGCTATATCTTTATATTTCATTCCATCTAAATAATCTTCATACGCTAACTCGTATTTCTCTTTTTTCAAGCCATATCACCACCTCCGTATTTTTTGCAAAGAAAAAGCAACCGAAGTTGCTCTATGTAATTTAATTAAAAATAGACTCAAAAATTGAGCCTATAAAATATGCAATGCATTCATAAGTGCATTTTGTAACACTTGTGAAAAATTAATATTGTCTTTTTCAGCCATTTCATTTAACCAGGCTGGAATTGTTACATTTTTTCTTACTGCTTTGTTGTTATATTTTTTATTAAATTCAATCGAATCAAATTCAATTCCTACAACAACTTCATTTTCTTTTGTCTCGATTTTTTCAAAATGAGCTTTTGGAATTTCTTCTTTATCTTCTTTTCTTCCCTCCAAACACAATCCTAAACATTCTTTTGCCATTTCGATAGCATTCTCGAAATTCTCACCACATGTTATCGCTTCTGGCACATCAGGAAATGAAACCGAATATCTTCCATCTGCTTCTTTTAAGAAAATCGCAGGATAATATAGTTTCATAATCTCTCTCTCCTTTTCTTTGTCTCTTAAAATATCCCAAGCGGGTTTATTTTTTTATTCCCGCTTGTTTAAGGATACTTTGTTCAGTACCGATGGTTAAATCACCTACATGAAATGGTACCGTGGTTTTTCTGCCTGTTTCTTTATTAACGAATTGTTTATGAGAACCAACTTGTCTCACTTCTACAAATCCGTTCTTTTTTAGCAATTTTATCATTTGTTTTGCTGTTAAAGGCACTAAGGACCACTCCTTTCATGCTTTTATTATAATACACATTTATGCGTATTTCAATATTTATTATACATATTTATACACACTTATATAATATGTTCAAAAATACAAGTAATATGCATATCTACAATAAATTTAATAAAATTATATTTTTTATTCATGTCTACATAATTTTAAATACCAAAAAAAGCCTCCTTAGAGGACTTTTTTCAAATGATTCACAAATTATCTAAAGAAAGGAGCGGGGGGTTCTTCAAAAAAACCACATTACCATAATACCACCAAATGAGGGGAGAATCTTCCACATAGAACGAAAAAAGTGAAGATTTTTTAAACATTAACCTTCACTTTCTCGCTTTCAATTATCTTATTTGTTGCCATAAGATAAATAAGCATATCGTTTTGTTTCTTAAATAACTGAAACCCGTATCTTTCGTAAAATTTTTTCAATTCTTTTTTATCTTCACAATCTATATGTATTACAACACTTGGAAACAATGTATGGATTTCTTTAATCCTTTGGAAAATTAATCCCATTAGAATATCTCCTGTTATATATTGGTTATTATCATTAGTGTAATTTTTTGATAATTGCCCAATTAATAACGTTTTTATATTCTTTCCCATCGGATACGTTGTCCCAAAAATTTTTCTTTTCATATTTTTATTTAAATCATCATTAATTTCCACATGACTTTGTCCCAAAGAATATATTGCAACCAATACTGGCAGTTCATCTTCATTAGGATATGCGTATATTAAATATGTTCTAGCCAAACCAACTCTTTCAAAATCATAAGCCTTATTATGCATAAAATGTTCAACTTCTTTATTCAATGGACATGAAAAATCGGAAAGAACTTTCATTATTTCATCCTTTCCGATCTTTTGTTGCTGTAAATCGAACAAAGATATGGTTCTATAGAGCATCTTTTTTCAAACCAAGCATGCTCATCATAGCATGCTTACTTTTTACATCTTTATGACCCATAACTTTTGTTACTCTGGCTGATTTTTTGTTGTTCATGATATTATGAAATCTATTTACATCGTCTCTGTTGATTACATAAGTATCAGTAAAACTTTTTGTTGCCATAATACCACTCCTTTCATTCCTCCGAATCTCTAAATAGAAATACTTATTTGTAGTATACTCTATCTCAAATGTATTATAACACAAGAAGTAATAATTACAATATTTGATTTCGTTTAACCTAACGTTATACAAAATCATTGAATTTTCTCAAAAACCATATACTTAAATAACTTTAAGAGACTTATAGCAACAAAAACTTTTTCAATTTTTAGCACTTTTTCTATAGCAATTTTTCTAGAATTTTATTAGCTTTCCTATAAAGACTTTTGTTGTTAGTAATGTTGTATCTATCCATGCATTCTTTTTTTGACAGGTTAAAATAAAAATCTTCAATAAATTTTCTATCAAGTGCATCCATCTTGCTGAGGTAATATTCAACACTAGCAATACGCACATTCCAATGTTCTAAATCTTCTAAATATTCTTTTTCATTTGATTGAACGTAATCAACGATTGACTTTCTCAATTCATCTTTTTTATCAATCAAGTAATTGTACTTGTCTACACTGTCTTGAACAAATCCACCTAACCCATCCCCCTTACCAGGAGACTTGATAAGCTTCAATTTTTCCTCAACCTCTAAAAGGTCATTTTCAAGCCTTTTAAGAGGTGTTTGATAATCCTTGATTAATTTGTCACGTTCCTTGATTAAACTCTTATATACGCGAATTTCGTTGCGCATGATTGATAATGTGTGTATCTTAATCATCTAAATCCTCCAATCTAGCGCTTGATCGCAATTAGGACAATATTTTTGTCTTTCTACTAAAAATGATTTACAAGAAGGACATACTAATGCTGTTTTTTGAACAATTGAACCATCAGCAGTAACGCTACCAGCAAATGCTATTAATGTTTTTTTAAGTGTTGCCTTTTCTACTAATTCTTTAATATCAATCATTTCATCCACGGTATCGAATGATGCGTGTTCTCTCAAATGATTAAATGCTTTTTCATATTTATTCATTTATTTCACCCCTATCATTTTTTCACTTCATAAACACTAGCCAATGTGTTTTTGAGCGTTTGTTCCCAAAAAGCGGTTTGTAATTAATACAATTTAAGATTTCTTTCAATTTAATTTGTTCTTCATTCCACTTAAATATCAGAGTACCATTCGGCTTTAAAACTCTCATACATTCATCAAATCCTTGTTTGATATCTTGTGGCCAAGCGTTAGATAATTTTCCATATTTTTTTACCAACCATGAATTATCTCCAACCTTGATTAAATGGGGCGGATCAAATACAACCATGTTAAATGTTTCATCATCAAATGGAATATTTCTAAAATCACCGATTACATCAGGCTTTACCGAAAGATGTCTTCCGTCACATAGAGTATCTTCAAATTCTCTAATATCCATATATATGGTATCTTTGTTAGTTTTATCAAACCAAAACATTCTTGATCCACAACAAACATCAAGTATTCTTTTATTCATCCAACCACTCCAATTGCTCATAATTTTTCTTTTTTCTTGGTTTGTACGTTTTATCAAAATCAAGGACATCTATTTCATTAAATTGAAAATCTTTGCACTTGTTTATTGATTTGATTGTGCTATCTCTCATTACTTTCTTTTTCACACCACAATAAGCACCATCAGCATAAGTACAGTTAGCACAATATCTACAATATTGTTTCATCTAGCCACCTCTATTTCAATTCATTTTTTTCTCATTTTTTTCAAAAGCGTGATCCATTGCAAAGCCTTGACCATTCTTTACCTGTCATATTCTTAACCTTTCTTAACCTCTCTAAGAAGCGATTTCAATCTAACGATTTCTCGTCTTGATCTATCCAACTTGCCTTTCAGCAACTGAATTTGCTTGTTTTTATTTTCTATTTCAATCTTGTACTGTTGAGCCATTTGCCGGTATCTTAATCTTTCGCTTTCGGCTTGGGCTAGTTTTCTTTTCAAGGGCAGATAGTTTTCTTCTGCCCAGTTTGCTAAAAGTGCACCTAATTTTTCATGCATCAATTGATGTATGCTCCTGTTATTTTATTTTTCTTGGCCCATTCGTTTACAAAACCGATAACTCCTTCAGTTGGTTTGCAATTGTGATTACCTCTTAACTGAATAATACTTTTAGAATTTGAGAGTTCTAGCGTGTAAAAAGGTTCATTGACATCTTCTCGCTTTCTGATAAGAAATATATTGGTTGCTCCTTGAGCATAACGATCAACATATGTTCTTACACAGTGATTTAATTTTTTACTTTCATTGATTAAATCAAAAGAACTGCTGGCAGGTGTAATGATGTAATCTTCATTCCCGTATCTAAGTTTGCCTAATTTTTTGATAATACGTTTTCTAATGGATTCATCTTTTTCTTTAGATTCAATCATTTTAATTTTCTTAAACAGTTTATCATGCGCCTTTTCTAGGTTTTCAGGGTAAAAAATTTTATTGGTTTTAGGTAAACCCAGTTCATCTACAAATGATAAATAATCAATGTATAATCCCGTTCTACCCCATGCTCCTCCTAGTTTAAACAGATAATTAAGGATTTTATTATTGACCTCAATATTTCTAGATTTTAACCTGCGATATGCATAGAACTTATCACTTGTATCAATGTTGTATTTAATTAATTCATCCTTGTACTTGCGATAGTCTGTAAGTTTTCCACATGCTTTTAAATATGGAAGTTCATCTTTACTTTCTAACCCTAAAATCGCTAATCCTTTTTTTGACCATCTGAAACTGTTCATTCCAGTCGAGAGGGTCCATAGCAAATCGAGTTTAGCAAAAAATTCAAGTTGAGGATGCTTTTCATACATTGCAAGCCATTCAAAAATATAATTATCGTCTCTATCGGTATATTCGAATGCACAGTATTTATGTACTGAATTTTCGCACTTTTTAGACATAACATATCTAGCAAAATGCGGATTGATTATATCGGTTTCGTAGTAGTATGAACCTATGTAACATTCTCTTACAAGATCGTTTGTAGTTATTTTTGAGTGCATCCAATCAGGAAGTCTATCACAGTTGTTTTCTTCATAGAATTGGTATCCAATAAGACATTTAGTCCCATAATGACCATAATAAACACACCTTGATAATTTATAATCACATCCACCTAGATAACGTTGAACTTCAACAATTCTTTTTGTTTTTTTCTTATCTTTCCATCCTTGCCAGATGAAGTAAACTCTGGCAATCAATCTTCCATGCCATAGTTCATACCAAGTTACATACCAGGTTACAACTCCATAAAATTTTTTCTTATATTTCCATATGTCATCATTACCATCTTCTGAAATAAAATATTTATTTGCTAAATAATCATAATGATCATCTAAATCAGCAGTTTTAAGTTCATCAAGTAATCGATTTAAACTATCTTGGGTCTTCTTCGTCATAGTAATGCACCGCCCATCCATAAACGACTTCATCTTCAATACATGCAGAATTACCAACAGCTTGTTTTCTAGCGTTTGATTCAATAAACTTCCACATATCAGTGATGGACTTTTTAGGATTTCTCATTTTTACATCCATTCCTGGAATAGACATTAAATGTTTAAAAATTCTATCTATTGGTGTTTTCAATCTATCAGGAACTGTAGAAATCTGTTCCTCAAGCGTTTGTGGTTTTTTAGGCTCACTGTTTGCCTTTTTTGTTGCTTTCTTTGTTGTTTTAGCCTTTGGTTCCTCTTTTTTTGGCTTTTCAACCTTTTGAGGTTTTGGTTCTTCTTTAACTTCCTGTTTAACTTCTTTTTCTTCTTGTTGTTGCTTCATCATTTGAAAAAAGTCTATTTGTTCCATTTTTCTTCTCCTTAATCTTTTTGCATTCTTTCGCCTATTTCTTCGATTGTTACCTTTACTTTGCCTTCCAGTGCCCACTTTTTTATAGCGCCTGCTTGAACAATTTGTGTATCGTCCATATATGCAACTTTATTAAGAGCATCTAAAACAATTTTTTGTATGTTATCAACATCCGGCTTCTTAGTACATTTGATTACATCAGCAAGCATAAGTTCCTTTCTTCTCTTTGATGTCGATTTAGCAATCTTTGAATAGGCAATTATTTTAATTCTAAGAGCTTTTTTAGAGCAATAGGTGTAATTATGCCTATACGCTTTTTTTATTTGATTTTCATAATCTATAGTCTTTTGTGGAGTGTATGTATGACCGGTTCTTGTAAACCTTGGTCTACCTTTACCTACTGGTTCTCCAGGAACTATAAATTTAAGTGTCCTATACTGACATTGGGTCGAAGTCGTCATCTTCTGATTCCTCTACAGTTTCTTCAATTAAATCATCTACTTCTTTTTCATCTTCAACGTGATTATCTTCTTCAGGTATATCCATGCTTATTTGCTGATTTAATTCAACTTCATGTCCATTTGTATCAAATAGCAAATCAGTTTGACAATTGATTCCATTGTCAAGATAAGATGAACGCATTCCAATATAAGAGCCAGTGGTTACTACAACTGCATCCTTAAATCGATTGAAGTATTTTAAATCTTTATCGCATAGAAGTAGATGTGTTAGTAATGTCATTTTTGCAAGTTGACACTCGTCTTCTTTGTTGAATTCATATGTAAATGATGAATTATCTAATAATCCATCAATGCGATGTATTTCTTGTGGCACATCCAAAAACTTTTCATCTTCTTTTAGAATAAATTCGCCATCAGGAAGCATAGTCAAATCCAGTAATGCAAGTGGGAATTTATATTCCATACCAATACGTGAGTTACTGTCCTGATAATAGCGCCCCATCCGACTGATGCTCCAGAAGTAGATGTACCTTCCACATCCAATTAGTTTAATTTTTGAATTTTTTCCTATGTCAAATACAGCTTTTAAAAAGTTGTATAATCCTGTTTCAAGTTTAGTTACTTTCATCATCTATATTTTCCTTTCTAGAATTGAATATCATCTTCTGACAGTTCTACTGCCTGATCAAAAGAATTGTTTTGTACTGGTTCTTGTTGTGTGTATTGTGATTGTGTAGCGTACTTGTCTTTAGATTTGGTTTCTAAAAATTGAACTGAATCACAAACAACCTCAACAACAAATACCTTTTGTCCTTGTGCGTTATCATAAGATCTTGAACGAAGTCTTCCTTCAACTCCAACCAATGAGCCTTTAGAACAGTACTTCTCAACATTTTCAGCAGCTTTATTCCATACCACACACGGTATGTAATCAGCCTGTTGTTCATCATTTGTTTTGAATGTTCTATTTACGGCCAATGTAAAACTTGTCACTGCATTACCGCTTCCAGTTCTTCTAAGTTCTGGATCGCGTGTCATTCTTCCTACCATAACAACTCGATTAATCATATTCCATACTCCTTTCTACAGCTTCCGTATACTCCGTTTGCCATATCTTCATCCCAACAACACATAATCTCGCTTTTTGTTGGATGTTCTTTTAAAAGATTGATTAGATCAACTGCTCTTTCTTTCTGAGATTTTGGATATCTAAACTCAATAGCAAAGTCATTAAAAGTCACTGTAATAAAGATACTGTCACCTCTTGGCTTCGATGAAACTTCATAAGGATATTCTTCATATGTATCGAACAAGGACTTTTTAAATTCAGGTGATGTCAATTTTCTTAAGATATCATATGGTCCTGGCATATGTGCTACTTCTACCCCTGTTTCTCTAAGTGCTTTTTTAGCATTAAGAAGATCATAATCTTTAAACAGGTCAAACCACACACCAACCGTTTCTACATCAGGCTGAATTTTTGAACCGGGATACAATATCTTAAAATACCTAATTAATTTCCTAATATCTGATTTTCCCATTTTCTTAAATTCCTTAATTGTCTAAACTTTTAATTTTTAAATTTATAAGACTTCCTCACCCCTCAATACAATCTAAATTCCAAAAGCCTACTATTAAATATTAGGTGGAACTTTGGGGTGTTGTTTTATCTTGTTAGTTCTTGTTTATTTTGTTTATTTTGTTTATATATAGAAAGGGTTGTGGAATTTTTCCTATACAGTATGGGAATTTCTCCTATACCATGTAGGAATTTTTCCTATACAGTATGGGAATTTCTCCTATACCATGTAGGAATTTTTCCTATACTAATACCCTCGCCACTTCTTATAATTCAGCACCTTTATAAACGTATTTTGAGGAGTTGTTTTATAATCTATATAACCTTTGTTTTTTAGGAATTCCATAAATTTTTTTAAGGTTTTATTGTCCCAATTCAAATTCTTTCTCATTTCTATTTGCGTGGTCGTAAAGGTTCCTACCTCTCCATACTTATCATCAAACATAGCATTGAAGAGGCAATAGGAAAACAGAGTCCATGCTTTTGAATTTTTCATTATAGGGTCGTTAACTATTTCATTTGAAAATCCTGTATATCCTTTCTTTACCTCTTTTTCAGCCATTGATTAAACCTCTTACATACTCATTGGATCAAATTCATCTACTGGAACTTTTTCGGCTTGTTTCTCTTCATTATTGATATCTTGTATTGTTGGAGCAGTATTTGCTTCAATCGCTTGAGGTGTTTCCTCTACAACAAAATTTCCTGTTGTATCTTCAACGCCCATTTCTTCAGGAACATACATTCCTTGGAATTCTGATGTAAAAGCTTCTCTCAAGCATTGAGCAACTGCAACTTTTCTAATCATTGTTGCAGGTTTACCACTCCATTGAGCATTAACTGTACCGTCTTTCTTTTTACCAACATATTCATCAAGTGATACTTCTACACGTTCAGGTTCTCTATCTTTTCTATAGACTTCACACCATCCTCCTACTAATTCTTCTCTTGATGGAATATAGAATGTACCAACACGATAATCAATTTTTCCTTCACTGTTTAAAACAATAATTCCTGCTTTCTTACCTTGGTATTCAGGATGCTTGTCCGCTCTCTTTTGGTAAACATCTTTTGAAACAACCATTGTAGCTGGTGAATTACCATATTTAATTAAATGAGCTTCTTTAATAAACGGATTCAATTTTTGTGCTGAACATAATGCAATGAACAATTTGACTTCTTGATCACTGACATTACCTCCACCTGCAACTAAATAATCTTTAACAATCTTAGAGGATAACTTAATATCCCCTGTATCAGTTTTGATTGTTGTAACCTTGTTTTCTCTTGCTTGATTTGCTTGTTGTAACATATTTCCTTGCATATTATTTACCTACCTTTTCATATTTGAATGTGTTGAATATTTTTGATAAAACTTTCAAGAATTTATTAAGAGTTAGAATTGCGCTACAGTTACCAGAGAACGTATATGTATATGAATAAATCTTATCTTCAGGTACTTTAGGTGGAGTAGCTTGTTTCTTGATTGCAATCGTATCATTGATAACTTTTGCAAACACTTCACCTGTTTTTTCATCTGCAATGATTTCACCTTGTTCTTGTGGTTTTTCTTCTTCTACAGCGTTTTTTTCAACTTTAGGTTCTACTAGTGCTTGTTCTTTAATCACTTTTTCAGTGGCGATTTTTACATTTCTAACAATGCTTTGAATTTCATCAGTTAGTGACTTCATTACATCTCCAACTTCAATTCCGTTCTTTAACATTTTGATAAATTTATTAATATCTAGCGTATTTTCAATACCTGCAGCTTGACATTGTGTTTTTACTGCAGATTTGATGAATTCAACATCTTTTTGTTCCTGTTGATACAATCCAACTAAACGATTTAATTCATTGTTAATTCCTGTTTGTAAGTCTGTTTTGGTTGTTTTCTTTAATAGCCATTTATCATCAAAAACAAACTTATCTTTATAATCCTTAGGAATCATTTTGTTATCAATCGCCATGGCCATTAAAGGATTAATCATTTCATTAATGATTTTGTTTTTCTTCTCTTCTTTTTCCCTTTCTTCAAATACAATGATTTGATCATTTAATACTTTAACTGCATCTTTATAGGCGTTAACAATTTCCATCGCAGTTTTTTCAAATTTAGCAATTGGTTCACCTGCAGTATTTTTCACTTCTTTTTTGAAGTCATTGATATCTTTAGATGAACTATTTAATCGAGTGCATAATGATTTAATTTCCTTATAGTTATCAGCAGTGACAACTGTTTTCTTGTATCTTTCGATAATAGGAAGTGCCTTATTTTTTAGTTCCTCAATATTGCATCCCTCAATTTTTGCTGGAACTATTGTTCCAACTTTAAATGTAGGAACACTTACTTCATCAACGACTTGATGATTTGCTTCAATCACTTCTTTTTGCTGATCATCCAATTCATTGTAATCAACCATCTTTAAATTAGATGGTGCACTGATTACTGGCGTCCAACTAAAAAGATTATCTTCTCCCTTGAAAATAACAATTGTCATGCCGTCCCCAGGATATTTCATTCTTTTGATTGGTTCGCCGCCAACCGTAAAACAATTGTTCATCGACAAGAAATTGATTACCTCGTCAAAATCATTTTCATTTGAAATTCTAACTGCGACTGTTCCGTTTAATAATTCTTCTTTTAAACTCATATTTTCCCTCCTATATTGTTATTTGTTTATTTAGAAATTCCGGTGGATCCTTTTCTTGAACCCGTCTCCAAAACTCTTTTTCTTGATTGAATAAATAATTGATATCATCTACTGCATCTTTTCTTTCAATTACTCGAACTCTCGTTTCCTGTTGCCCCATTTCGTCTTTCCATGGGAAGTCCAAAACAGCAAACAATATCCAAAAATCAAATTCAGTAGTTAAAAGATAGTGAAGACACTGACAATAATATGTCATTGGAATTCTTCCCGGCTTCCAATCGTCTAGCATCTTCATGTTTTGTATGGTGGTAGATTTAATCTCTAAACCACCTTTTCTACCATCAGGGCCAACTAATGCCGAGTCCAAATTAGCGTGTAAGAAAGGATATTTCTTGCTTTCTAAAGAGATATCCTTTGTTGGTACATTTGTATATTGGGGATAGAGTGCCATGAATAAATCGATTAAAGGCTGCTCACAACGATTACCCTTTTCAATAGCTTCACTCGTTTGAAACTCTGGCTTTTTAGCACCTGTCTTTTCTTCCCATAGTTGATAAGGTGTCTTATATGATGATTGGTTTAAAATGATCCCTGCATCAGAACCACCAATTCCTTTACCTCTCATTTGATGCCAATGATCATTGTTTTTAATATTTGTGACATTACATTCCGAGAAGAAATCATTCACATTCAGACTCATGTAATGTCCTTTCTATATCCGCTTTTCTACTTTGTAGTCTTGAATATTCAGCGCTATCTTCATAGTTCCAAGAGTCTTTCATTTCTAATAGAAAGATTTGATTTTCAATGCTTCCAAGTTCTTGTTCTAGTTCTTTTCTTTGCATACTATTTCCCGCTTTCTTGTAGCTCTTGATACTCGCTTTGTAATAGCTGATATTGAGCATTCAAATCGGAATGCTCTTCTCTTTGAGTCGCAATCTCATTCGTTAGAGACTGTCCATAGATATAGAAACCTAAATTGGCCAACAATGATAAAGCTAACAATGAGATTATTCCTTTTCTTGATAATTTCTTCATATTTGTATTTCCTTTCTGAATTGTGGTACACTATGAGTGAATTAAATAAAAACATTCGCACTGTCTTTCTTTAATTCTTGGACTTCTAAATCCGTGTAAAAGAAGTCCTTTTTTTGTACCCTTTTATTAATAATGTTCAAAACATCATATAACTGCTTCAATGCGACACGATCAGTTTCATCTGGACGATACACTGTCGTATTTTCGCTAACTTGTATTTTCATAAATCCCTCCTTTTACAAAATACGTTACAATTCTTTCTTTATTACCAGCCATCAAGGAACTAACCTTGATGTTTTGTTTTAGGAAAATCATTTAGTATAGCAATTAAAACCCGTAAATTTGTTAGTGTTTCATTAATTTGATAGCAAGGAGTCATACCAAGATTAGCTCCTTGATGACCAGTAATATTTTTATTTTTTCGACATTTTTCATCTCTTTCTTTATAATTAAGTTATCGGTACAGCAATATCGAAATTTAATTAGAAAGCGAGGTGAAACATATGGCAAATGATTTTTTATGTCCTTACTGCAACCATATCGCTGAACTTAACGATTCAACTTTTGTAGAAATTAGGCCATCATTTGAATTTCCATGGAAAAACTATTTTCCACCTAAAGATAGTGAAATAACTCTTGGTATTTTTAAATGTCCACATTGTCATGAATACACCATTCATGCACAAGGAACTGGTTCTAAAGTGAAAACAAATTTAGTTAATATAAGACCTAATACTTTAGCAAAACAGTTTCCTGATTACATTCCAAAAGCTATCAGACAAGACTATGAAGAAGCTTACTCTATCGTTAATTTAAGTCCTAAAGCATCAGCAACTTTATCTAGACGCTGCTTACAAGGAATGATTAGAGACTTTTGGGAAATTAAACCATCAACACTATTTAAAGAAATTGACCAACTTGAACATAAAATTCCAGTAATGCAATGGAAAGTTCTTGACGGAATAAGAAAAGTTGGTAATATTGGTGCTCACATGGAAAAAGATATAAATGTAATAATTGATATTGATCCAGGTGAAGCAGAAAAACTTCTTAAAGTAATTGAAAAACTTATGAACGATTGGTATGTAGAACGTCATGAAACCGAATTGCTTTACGGTGATATAATTGCAATATCTGATGAAAAAGCCAAAGCTAAGAAAGAGTAATTAAATTTGCTCTTTTTCTTTTTTAAAACTTTTTACAAAAAAGGAATTGATAATCTCCATTTCTATCTTTTTCGTAGTAAAATTCTTCAAGTGTACTTGGGCTTTCTTTAGTTCCTTCGCCTCTTTCAACAGTAACAACTAGTAGTGATCTTTCTTCAATTTTGTCTATTCTCTTGCATTTTTGATCTTGCATTTCTCATCACCACCTTAGTGATAAAATATATTACTCTCATCTAATTCCCTCTTTCTTTCACAGCAACAACTTCTTCTGTTTTTATTTCACTTATAGGATTGTGATTGCCACATTTGTCATTGATTTTTTCCATTCAGCATCTCCTATCTTTCTATTACTGGAATAACGCCATTTCTTTTT
>OLOG01000225.1_pt1 | contig 58260 bp, 52 predicted proteins | sample 1672351 | NCBI WGS metagenome assembly OLOG01 (sample SAMEA3136674, study PRJEB25190) | human gut metagenome | biome: human gut; feature: human-associated habitat; material: faeces | place: Austria | collected 2013 | reverse complement strand
AGTTGTTAAGGGTGGCCGTAATATGAGATTCACAGCTTTAGTAGTTGTTGGTGACAAGAACGGTCATGTTGGCGCTGGTTTAGGAAAAGCTACTGAGATTCCGGAAGCAATCCGCAAAGGTAAAGAGGATGCTGCAAAGAACCTCATCAAAGTAGCATTAGATGAGAACGATAGTATTACACATGATTTTATCGGAAAATTCGGAGGAGCTTCCGTGCTTCTTAAGAAGGCTCCGGAAGGAACTGGAGTTATCGCCGGTGGTCCGGCACGTGCCGTAATCGAGATGGCAGGAATCAAGAACATTCGTACAAAATCTCTTGGTTCAAACAATAAGCAGAACGTTGTTCTTGCAACTGTTGAGGGATTACGTCAGGTAAAAACTCCGGAAGCAGTAGCTAAACTTCGCGGTAAATCAGTAGAAGAAATCTTAGGCTAAGGAGGAAGAGTGAAATGGCAGATTTAAAAGTAACATTAGTAAAATCTACAATTGGAGCTGTTCCGAAGCATAAGAAAACTGTTGAAGCTTTAGGTTTAAAGAAGCTTAATAAGACAGTAGTTCTGCCGGATAACGCAGCTACAAGAGGAATGATCAAACAGGTTCAGCACCTGGTAAAAGTTGAAGAAGCATAGATTAAAATTCAGATAAGGAGGTGTCACAATGGATTTATCAAACTTAAGACCTGCTGATGGAGCAAAACAGAGTGATAATTTCAGAAGAGGACGTGGACACGGTTCTGGAAATGGTAAGACAGCTGGTAAGGGACACAAAGGTCAGAAAGCTCGTTCAGGAGCACCAAGACCAGGTTTCGAAGGTGGTCAGATGCCATTATATAGAAGAATACCTAAGAGAGGATTTACAAACAGAAATTCTAAGACTATCGTTGGAATTAACGTAAGTGCTCTTGAAGTATTTGACAATGATGCAGTTGTTTCCGTAGAAACACTGATCGAGCAGGGAATCGTTAAGAATCCAAGAGATGGTGTTAAGATTCTTGGTAACGGTGAGCTCAAAAAGAAGCTTACTGTTCAGGCAAATGCATTTAGTGCTGGTGCAGTAGCTAAGATTGAGGCGTTAGGTGGAAAAGCAGAGGTGATCTAATGTTAGAGACATTTCGAAGGGCATTTCAAACAAAGGATATTCGTAGAAAACTTGGATATACTTTTTTGATGTTGATCGTAATCAGACTGGGATCACAGTTGCCTACACCAGGAGTAGATCCGACTTATATTAAAGAGTTTTTTGCTCAGAATTCCGGGGAGGCGTTCAACTTGTTTAACGCTTTCACCGGAGGCTCTTTTGAGCAGATGTCAATTCTGGCATTGAGCATTACTCCATACATTACATCTTCCATTATTGTCCAGCTTCTTACAATCGCAATTCCGAAACTTGAGGAGATGCAGAAAGATGGAGAAGATGGAAGAAAGAAGATTGTAGCAATTACACGTTATCTGACAGTTGGACTTGCTCTTATGGAGTCAACAGCTATGGCTGTTGGTTTCGGAAGACAGGGACTTTTGAAAGAATTTAATTTTGTGAATGCTGCAATCGTAGTTCTTACACTGACCGCAGGCTCTACATTTCTGATGTGGATTGGTGAGCGGATTACTGAAAAAGGTGTAGGAAATGGAATTTCAATTGTGTTGGTAATTAATATTATCTCACGTATTCCAAGCGATATGACAACGCTCTTTACGAAATTCGTAAAAGGAAAAAGTCTCGCATCAGGTGGACTTGCTGTTGTTATTATAGTTGCTATTATCCTCGTACTTGTTGTATTCGTAGTAGTACTTCAGGACGGCGAGAGAAGAATTGCAGTACAGTATTCACAGAAGGTGATGGGAAGAAGAACTTACGGTGGACAGTCCACGAACATTCCGCTGAAAGTCAATACTGCAGGTGTTATCCCGATTATCTTTGCATCTTCATTGATGCAGTTCCCGATTGTGATTGCAACATTTGCCGGCAAGGGAAATGGAACAGGAATCGGAAGCGAGATTTTAAGAGGTCTTAATCAGGGTAACTGGTGTAATCCTCAGATGCCGAAATATAGCTGGGGACTGGCAGTATACATCATTTTGACAGTATTTTTTGCTTATTTCTATACATCAATTACATTTAATCCGTTAGAGATTGCAAATAACATGAAGAAAAATGGTGGATTTATCCCGGGTATCCGTCCAGGAAAACCGACTGTTGAGTATTTGACAAAGATTCTGAATTACATTATCTTTGTTGGCGCATGTGGTCTTGTATTGATTCAGCTTGTACCGATCATTTTTAATGGATGGTTAGGAGCAAGCGTGTCCTTTGGTGGTACATCACTGATCATCATTGTCAGTGTAATCTTAGAGACACTTAAGCAGATCGAGTCACAGATGCTTGTACGAAATTACAAAGGTTTTTTGAATAAATAAGCAGGATAACTCGCGGAAGATTCTTTCGCGGGTTATTATGCTATAAAGGAGAGTAATTATGAAGATTATTATGTTAGGTGCGCCAGGAGCTGGAAAAGGCACACAGGCTAAGAAAATTGCAGCTAAGTACGAAATCCCACACATTTCTACTGGAGATATCTTCAGAGCTAATATCAAAGAGGGAACAGAGCTTGGTAAAAAAGCAAAAACATATATGGATCAGGGACTTCTTGTACCGGATGAACTGGTAGTTGATCTCGTAGTTGACCGTGTGAATCAGGAAGACTGCAAGAATGGATATGTTCTGGATGGATTTCCGAGAACCATTCCTCAGGCAGAAGCACTTGATAAAGCACTGGCAGAGCTTGGACAGAAGATGGATTATGCAATTGATGTAGATGTACCGGATGAGAATATCATTCACCGTATGGGTGGACGTCGTGCCTGTGTTGGCTGTGGAGCTACATACCATCTGGAATATGCTCCTACAAAAGTTGAAGGAATCTGTGATGTATGTGGTAAAGAACTCATTCTTCGTGATGATGATAAACCGGAGACAGTAAAGAAACGTCTTGATGTATATCACGAGCAGACACAGCCACTGATTGATTACTACACAAATGCAGGAATCTTAAAGACAGTTGACGGAACAGTTGACATTGATGTTGTGTTCCAGAACATTGTGGAGATTTTAGGAGCGTAACAGCATGCCGGTCACGATAAAATCAGCAAGAGAAATTGAACTAATGGCAGAAGCCGGAAGAATTCTTGAGATTGTACATAATGAACTACGTGACGCGCTCCATGCGGGGATGAGTACGCTGGATATCGACAGATTAGGAGAAGAGATTATACGCAGTTATGATTGTATTCCTTCCTTCCTGAATTATAACGGATATCCGGCATCCATCTGCGTATCTCTGAATCAGGAAGTTGTTCATGGAATACCGGACAAACACCGACTGATTCAGGACGGAGATATTGTAAGTCTGGATGCAGGAGTCATCTACAAGGGGTATCATTCAGATGCGGCCAGAACTTATGGAGTAGGTGAAATCAGTAAAGAAGCAAAAAATCTGATGCAGATAACAAAAGAATGTTTCTTTGAAGGTATAAAATATGCCAGAGAAGGTAATCATTTATTTGATATATCCGGTGCGATCGGAGATTATGCCAAAGAACATGGATATGGTGTGGTTCGTGATCTGTGTGGACACGGAATAGGAACACATCTGCATGAGGCACCTGAAATTCCGAATTTCAGGATGAACCGGAAGGGAATGCTTCTGAAAGCAGGTATGACATTAGCGATTGAACCAATGATCACGGCAGGTGGTCATGAAGTTGACTGGCTGGATGATGACTGGACAGTTGTCACCAGAGATGGTTCACTAGCAGCACATTATGAAAATACAGTGCTGATCACAGAGGGAGAACCAAAACTTCTCTCGCTTAGTGAGAAGGTATTATAATAGAAGAAAACGATCTGACAGTCAGATTCGAATTCAATATTATGATTCGAGAGAAACTCAAATATAGGAGAGATCGCTATGGAACAGTTTGAAACAGGAATGATGGCCCGGTCCAAAAGTGGACATGATGCCGGAAAGGTGTATGTAATCACAAAGGTTGAAGAGGCATACGTATATTTAGTGGATGGAAAAGTAAGAACACTGGATAAGCCGAAAAAGAAAAAGAAGAAGCATGTCCAGTTGATCAAAGAAAGCTTTGATATTCAGGGCGCCACAGATGTGGACATAAAAAGATGGATCAAAATTTGGAATAAGGAAGATAATCAGAATTAGGAGGAAGCGTATATGTCAAAAGCTGACGTAATAGAAATTGAAGGAACAGTAGTAGAAAAATTACCAAACGCAATGTTTCAGGTTGAACTTGAGAATGGACATCAGGTTCTGGCACACATCAGCGGAAAACTTAGAATGAACTTTATCAAGATCTTACCAGGAGATAAAGTAACACTTGAGTTATCCCCATATGATCTTTCAAAAGGAAGAATTATCTGGAGAGATAAATAGGAAGAGATTTAAAATAATCTTGAAAAGGATATAGAAATATATCTGAAAATTCGAAAATAGACATTAAAATAAGCTAAAAAAATATTCGAAAAAATACTTGAAAAAATTTAAAAAACTCAAGAAAAAGTATTGACTTTATTTGAGATATAATGCTACAATATATAAGCGCGTTTCTGGGCGCTTATATTTGCGTTATCATATATTTGAAGAACAGTCGGTGATACAGTCTTCAGATATTTTCATGAGTTGCAAAATGATATGATAAAAGAAACCGTGCGAAACAAAAGGCAGAGCAATGGATGAAAGGAGGATCCCCTAATGAAGGTTAGATCATCAGTAAAACCAATTTGCGAAAAATGCAAAGTAATCAAAAGAAAAGGAAGCGTTCGCATTATCTGCGAAAACCCGAAACACAAACAGAGACAGGGTTAATTAATTAGGCGGCTGATAGTCAGGACACGCCAGGCGGTGTGTAGAGACTATTTTAAATATACAAGGAACACCTTTAGCCGGTGATGATTCCTCGTATATTGCTTCTAATGCCGGTCCGTCATTACCGCGCAGCTTCCATAAAAGATGCGGTGACCGGAAAGGGCATGATACCGAACATGCCTGGGACATGGAGATGTGTCCCCTATTAAAGACGATAACAAACAAAGAAAGTGGAGGAACAGTCACATGGCACGTATTGCAGGTGTAGATTTACCAAGAGACAAACGAGTTGAGATCGGATTAACTTATATCTACGGAATCGGTAGAACAAGCGCAACCCGTATCTTAGCACAGGCAGGAGTTAATCCTGATATTCGTTGTAGAGATCTTACAGACGACGATGTAAAGAAAATCAGTGCAGTAATCGACGAGACTCAGACTGTAGAAGGAGATCTTAGAAGAGAGATCGCTCTGAACATCAAGAGATTACAGGAGATCGGATGCTATAGAGGAATCCGTCACAGAAAAGGACTTCCGGTTCGTGGTCAGAAGACTAAGACAAATGCAAGAACAAGAAAAGGTCCTAAGAGAACAGTAGCAAACAAGAAGAAATAAGTAACAAATAACAAATAACACAAAAAGGAAAGCGTAGGTTAGTTTTATTATGGCAAAGAAAGTTACAAAGAAAGTGACAAAGAAACGTGTCAAGAAAAACGTTGAACATGGACAGGCTCACATTCAGTCATCTTTTAATAACACAATCGTTACATTAACAGATGCTCAGGGAAATGCTCTTTCATGGGCAAGTGCGGGCGGTCTTGGATTTAGAGGTTCAAGAAAATCTACCCCTTATGCAGCTCAGATGGCAGCTGAAACAGCAGCTAAAGCGGCATTAGTACATGGTTTAAAATCAGTTGACGTAATGGTTAAAGGACCAGGTTCAGGTAGAGAAGCAGCAATCCGTGCACTTCAGGCATGCGGAATCGATGTAACAAGCATCAGAGACGTAACACCGGTACCACACAATGGTTGCCGTCCGCCGAAGCGCAGAAGAGTCTAGTTACAATAATTACGTTAATGGATTGTAGTATCCGAATATTTATAGGAGGAAAATTAAAACATGGCAGTAAATAGAGTTCCGGTTCTTAAAAGATGTAGATCCCTCGGTATGGATCCAGTATATTTAGGAATTGATAAAAAGTCCAACAGACAGTTAAAGAGATCCAATAGAAAGATGAGCGAGTATGGTCTTCAGTTACGTGAGAAACAGAAAGCTAAATTCATCTATGGTGTATTAGAGAAACCTTTCAGAAACTACTTCGAGAAAGCTCAGCGTATGAACGGAATGACAGGTGATAACCTGATGATCCTTCTTGAGTCCAGACTTGACAACGTAGTATTCCGTATGGGATTTGCTAGAACAAGACGTGAAGCTAGACAGATCGTTGATCATAAGCATGTACTTGTAAATGGTAAGCAGGTAAATATTCCATCTTACCTGATCAAAGCTGGTGATACAGTAGAGATCAAAGAGGCTAAAAAGAGCTCTCCAAGATACAAAGAGATCGTAGAGGTCACAGGTGGACGTATGGTTCCAGACTGGTTAGAAGTAGATCAGGAGAACCTGAAAGGAACAGTTAAAGAGCTTCCTGCACGTGAAGCAATCGATGTTCCAGTTGACGAGATGTTAATCGTCGAGTTATATTCTAAATAATAACCAGTAACCCCACAGGAGGTGGACTTAGTGTTTGATTTTAATAAACCCAATATAGAAATAACAGAGATTTCAGAAGATAAGAAGTATGGAAGATTTGTTGTAGAGCCTTTGGAAAGAGGTTATGGAACAACATTAGGTAATTCTCTTCGCAGAATTATGCTTTCATCATTACCAGGATCTGCTATCAGCCAGGTAAAGATTGATGGCGTTCTGCATGAGTTCAGCTCCATCCCAGGAGTGAAAGAAGACGTTACCGAAATCATCATGAACCTGAAGTCACTGGCTATCAAGAATACATCTGAGACAGATGAGCCGAAGACTGCATATATCGAGTTCGAGGGTGAAGGTGTTGTCACAGCTGCAGATATACAGGTAGATCAGGATATTGAGATCATGAATCCAGAGACTGTTATCGCTACATTGAATGGTGGAGCAGACAGCAAATTATATATGGAGCTGACCATTACAAAGGGCAGAGGATATGTAAGTGCTGAGAAGAATAAGAACGATGAGTTACCAATCGCAGTAATCCCAATCGATTCTATTTACACCCCAGTGGAGCGCGTGAATCTCACAGTTGAGAATACACGTGTCGGACAGATTACAGATTTTGATAAACTGACATTAGATGTATATACAAATGGTACATTACTTCCAGATGAGGCAGTCAGCCTTGCTGCAAAGGTATTGAGCGAGCATCTGAAACTCTTTATTGATCTGTCAGAAGTAGCACAGGCTGCTGAAGTCATGATTGAGAAAGAAGATGACGAGAAAGAGAAAGTGCTTGAGATGAGCATTGATGAACTTGAGTTATCTGTTCGTTCATACAACTGTCTGAAGAGAGCTGGAATCAACACAGTTGAAGAGCTCACGAACAGAACATCTGAGGATATGATGAAAGTTCGTAACCTTGGACGTAAGTCACTGGAAGAAGTTCTTGCTAAGCTTGATGAATTAGGATTAAGCTTAAGCAAAGGAGAAGAGTAAACACTGAATACTTATAGGAATGTGAGCCGTAAGGTGATACATTCGTTAAGCATTAAGTGAAATAGATGTTATCTGCTGGTAAGACCGTAAGAGCACAGCAGAGCATTTGGCTAGTAAGCCCGAAGAGTATAACCAAGTGTTAAATATGGAGGAAATTTAAAATGGCAAAGTATAGAAAACTCGGCAGAACATCAAGCCAGAGAAAAGCTTTATTAAGAAACCAGGTAACAGCACTTCTGAACAACGGAAAAATCGTTACAACAGAAGCTAAGGCTAAAGAGATCCGCAAGATTGCTGAAGGTCTTATTGCTATGGCTGTAAAAGAGAAAGATAACTTCGAAGAAGTTACTGTAAAAGCTAAAGTTGCTCGTAAAGACGAGAATGGCAAGAGAGTAAAAGAAGTTGTAGACGGAAAGAAGAAAACAGTTTACGACGAAGTTGACAAGACAATCAAGAAAGATATGCCTAGCAGACTTCACGCTCGCCGCCAGATGCTGAAAGTTCTTTACCCTGTAACAGAGGTTCCTACAGCACAGGCTGGAAGAAAGAAAAACACAAAAGAAGTTGATCTTGTTGCTAAATTATTCGACGAGATCGCACCAAAATACGCAGATCGTAAAGGTGGATACACAAGAATCGTTAAGATTGGTCAGCGTAAAGGTGATGCAGCTATGGAAGTTCTTATCGAGCTTGTATAATTGCAAATACTTTGATAATCTGAATAAGATAATTTTAAAGCTGTCATGTGAAAACATGGCAGCTTTTTTGTAATTTGTATGAAAATAAAATGTTTGATAATTTGCAAATAAGATATGTTGTCTTGTAGTTTACGATAGAAGGAGCTCCATCGCTTATACTTACACTCCAAGCACTGGACGTTTCCATGAGCCGTAGAACAAGCAATCATGTTCAGTAAGAACTTCCATGATTGCTAACGTCTCATTTCAACAGTGCTTAAGTCGTGCGCATATAAGAGATGGAGAGCCTTCTTAGCGTAAGTCTACGAGGCAAATATTTCCTTGTTATATTATGGATATATAATTTTATAAGTTTAAAATCAAATTACAGAAAAGCTTATAAAGCATCTGAAAAAAGAGAGAATAGCTTCATTACATCTTTTTATTTATTGCAGGGTAAATAAAACTTCAACAGCCAGTCAATAAACAGGAATACAAAGCAAAATACATGCCTATGTGCGACTTGAGTACAATGGAGATGAGATAATGTCAATCGTGTAAGCCATTGCTGTACACGATTGACACGCTTATTAGCTCATCGCAATGTTCTGTACTCGGAGCACAAAGGCATGTATTTGCTTATAAGTATTCCGTCTTATTTACGCTGTAATCTTCTCAACTTTAACCGTACATACTTTGTACTCTGGTGTACTTGAGATGGAATCCAGTGCATCGCTTGTCAGCCAGTTTGCACCACCTTCGATATAGTGGAAAGGCATCCAGCATTCACCAGGATTTGTCTTGTAGGATACGGTAGCTTTTGCCTGAATCGTTCCACGTCTGGAAGAAATGGAAACCATCTCTCCGTCTTCAACGCCAAGCTTTTGTGCATCTTCTGTGTTTAACTCGATAAAGGACTCGCCGGCAATCTGATTGATTCCTTCTGTCTTATCAGTCATAGCACATGCATTGTAATGATAGAGAATACGTCCTGTCATCATGATCAGAGGATATTCCTCATCTGGAAGCTCCATAGAAGGTGTGTATGCAGCTGGTCTGAAATATCCAAGACCTCTTGCAAATTTTCCTACGTGCATGATTGGTGTTCCAGGGTGATCTTTTGATGTACATGGCCACTGAAGTCCCTGTCCGTTTACTTCTTCGCTGTCCAGCCTCTCATGGCTGATACCGGCAAATGAAGGAGTTACAGATGCAATTTCATCCATAATCTGTGCAGGTGTCAGATGAGGCTGTGGATAGCCCATACGACGCATGATCTCAGTGAAGATCCAAGTATCAGGCTTCGTATCACCTTCAATCTCTACGGCCTTTCTGACGCGCTGTACACGTCTCTCAGTATTAGAGAAAGTTCCTTCTTTTTCAGCATAAGAACGTCCCGGAAGAATAACATCAGCAAGTTTTGCAGTCTCAGTCATGAACAGCTCATCAATTGCGAAGAAGTCCAGTGACTCAAGAGATTTGATTACGTGATGTGTATTCGGATCTGTTCTGACCGGATCCTCTCCGAAGATAAACAATCCTTTAATATCTCCACTGATCATCTTAGGGAAGCAGTCCGTAGCTTTTGTACCAATATTCGGATTCAGCTTCGTATCCCATGCTTTTTCAAATTTTTCAAGAACTCCCGGTTTGTCGATGTTCTGATATCCGCTGAACTGGTTCGGAGAAGCACCCATATCGCAGGCTCCCTGTACATTGTTCTGACCACGGATTGGGTTAACACCACATCCAGGTTTTCCAAGTTTACCAACCATCATAGCCATGTTAGACATGGACATAACACCTTCTGTACCAGTATGATGCTCTGTAACACCAAGACAGTACATAATTGGCGCACGATCAGCTTTTGCGTAAATACGTGCAGCTTCTCTCAACATATCTGCATCGATCTGACAGATCTCTGCTACTTTTTCAGGTGTATAATCTTTGACCATTTCTTTCATAGCTTCGAAGTTCTCTGTACGGTCTTCGATGAATTTGTGGTCGATTAAGTCTTCTTCAATGAAGATATGCATCATACCATTTGCAAACGCCACGTTTGTACCTGGTTTTAATTTCAAATGGATATCAGCATCTTTACACAGGTCGATATCACGTGGGTCAACTACGATGAGTTTAGCACCGCGCTGTACGGCCTGACGAACCTGCATTCCGATAACCGGATGTGCATGTTCCGGGTTAGATCCTACAAGGAGGATAGCATCAGATTCATGAGTAATATCATAAATAGTATTTGTCATAGCTCCTGAGCCAAGTGTGGTTGCCAATCCGGCAACAGTAGGAGCATGTCAAACGCGCGCGCAGTTATCGGTATTGTTGCTCTTAAACGCTGTTCTTACCATTTTCTGAAGCATGTAAATGTCTTCGTTGGTAGAACGAGAGCAGGCAAATCCGGCCAGCGCCTCACCTCCATATTGATTTCTGATTTCTGAGAATTTGGAAGCTACGAGATTTAAAGCCTCATCCCATGTAGCACGCTCAAATTCACCAGTTTCTTTGTTCTTAATTAATGGATAACGGATTCTTGCATCACAGTCTACGAAGTCGAAAGAACCACTGCGTCCTTTGACACAGAGCAGATTGTGGTTGGAAGGACCGTCTGCACCCTGCACGTCTACGATTTTGCCGTCTTTTACGTACAGATCCATCTGACAGCCTGTAGCACAGTGCGGACAGGTTGTGCGGACTTTCTTAACTTCCCATTCACGATAATCTTTTCTTCTCTTAATCGTAAGAGCACCTGTAGGACATGCCTGAGCACAGTTTCCACAAGACTCACATAAGGAATTCTCCCAGCCTTCGCCGAACGGAACTTTTACATATACACGTGCACCGTTTCTCTCAAGAGAAAGAGCATGTCTTCCGGTCGCTTTTGCACAAGTGCTGATACAACGCTGGCACTGGATACAAAGACCCGGGTCGTAGGAGAGGAATGGATGAGCGTCAAATGGCTCATGCTGTACATCTCCGTGTGATGATTTAAAGTTTGGCACATCAATACCATATTCGCGTGCCATAGCCTGAAGCTCACAGGCACCATTTTTAATACATTTGAAACAGTTTGTTTTATGCTCAGCCATCAAGAGATGGAGAGTGTTCTTTCTGGATTCGATAACAGCTGGGCTGTCTGTTGTAATGTTCATGCCCGCTTTTACTTTTGTGTTGCAGGCAGTTACAAGTTTATTCATGCCTTCTACTTCTACGACACAGATACGACAGGAACCAATTTCATTAATTTTTTCCAGGAAGCAAAGTGTAGGAATATAGATTCCATGCTCCCTTGCAGCGCTTAAGATTGACTGACCTTCTTTTGCTTCAATCTGTACGCCATCGATTGTCAGATTAATCATAAGTCTCTACCTCCTACCATAGCTCCACATCCGAAGTGGTCACAACGCAGACAGCGGCATGCTTCCTGCATAGCTTCTTCATGTGTTAAGAGCTCTTCTACATGTTCGAAATCTTTCTTGCGGATATTTGCCGGGCGCTCACCAATCTCTGTACGTCCCATAAGATCACGCATATTTTCTTTTGGTTCCGGTACAACAGCTTCACAAGTAAGTGTGTGGTGGTAACCAAGATATTCATCAATATTGTGTGCAGCTACTTTTCCGGCAGCGATTGCACGAATTACAGTAGATGGACCAGTTGCACAGTCTCCGCCGGTGAATACACCAGGGATTTCTTTTACTTCTGTATCAAGTCCGGCCTGAAGGATATTCCATTTTGCAGGGATACCAAACTCTTCAAATGGAGCGGATACAATATCTTGTCCAACTGCGATCATAATAACATCTGCTTTGAATTCCTGTTTTTCTTTTGCAGCATCCTTTGGTGCCGGTCTGGATCCGCGGTAAGCACTAATCATCTGTGGTTGTGTGATCAGAGATTTACAGTTACCATTTTCATCTTTTGTAATCTCGACCGGAGCCTGCAGTGTTACAAGTGCGATTCCTTCCATAACTGCGGATTCAATCTCGGATTCCAGGGCAGTCATGTCTTTCTGACGGCGACGGTAAATGATGGATACTTCTTCTGCGTTGCATCTGACAGCACTTCTTGCACAGTCCATAGCAACGTTACCACCACCGATAACGACAACATTTTTGCCAGTGTAATCAGGAAGATTTCCATTTCCAATCTGATCCAGAATATCTACAGCAGATACAACATTTCCGGCGTCAGCACCTTCAATACGAAGTGTCTTACCTGTCTGAGCACCAATTCCAACAAAAATTGCATCATGTTTCTCGTAAATATCTTTGACAGGAATATCTTTTCCGATTGTTGTGTTGTATGTAACATGGATATCACCGCTATTTAAAATCGCACGGATATCTTCATCCAGACGATCTTTCGGAAAACGGTAATTCGGAATTCCATAACGGAGCATTCCGCCAAGTTTGTCATGCGTTTCATATACTTCAATCTTATGTCCCATAAGAGCTAAGAAGTATGCTGCAGTCAGTCCTGCAGGACCACCACCAATTACACCGATGGATTTTCCTGTAGAAGGATTCGGTTTTGGTGTAGCAACTTTGTCGACTGGCATCATATCAACTGCATATTTTTTCAGTGCACGGATGTTGATCGGTGACTCCAGCATCTTTCTTCTGCAGCGCTCCTCACAAGGATGCTCACAGACCATAGCACAGGCTGTCGGGAACGGATTGTCTTTACGGATCAGATTAATTGCTCCGGCGTAATCCTCTTCACCAACTAATGCGATATATCCCGGAATATTTACATGTGCAGGACATAAGGAGATACAAGGTACCTTCTGTCCGATGGATTCCAGACATTTTTTATTTTCAATGTGGCTCTTATATTCGTCTGCAAACAGGTCTAATCCTTTTAAGACCTCATCAGCGGCATTCCAACCGATGGCACAGTCAGCAGATGAACGGATCATCGTAGCCATCATACGGATGTTATCCAAAGTTTTTTCTGTTGCACGGCCATCTAACACTTTCTGCATCAGACGCGCTACAAGTGGAAGACCGTCGCGGCACGGAACACATTTTCCACAAGTCTGGTTTGCAGCCGTACGCAGCATAGAGATCTGCATAGTGATCGGGCAGCTTCCAGGAGGATAAACCTCAACTTTATGAGAAAAATGTCGTGCGATTTCATTCATTTTCACGTCATAACCTGACGGATCAGCAAGATATAATTTGCTCATAATTTTCCCTTTCTAAATTCAATAAAGATTTTTTAGTCGTCTTTTAAGTAAACGAACCAGTAGGCAAGACCTACCAAAACTGCTCCGCCGATAATGTTCCCCAACGTTACCGGAAGAAGATTTTTGGTGAACATAGATCCCCATGTAAGGCCAGATACGTCAGCGCCGGCAGCAGTTGCAGCTTCAAGATAGGCTGCATTTCCCTTAGCAAAAATACCGGCAGCAATATAGTACATATTGGCTACGCTATGCTCGAATCCACATAAAACGAACATCATGATTGGAAAGAACAATCCGATGATCTTGGAAGACACCTGCTTGGCAGCAAATGAAATCCATACAGCGATACATACAAGGAAATTACATGCAATTCCGCGAAGAAATGCATCGCCAAAGGAGAGTGATACCTTACCGGCAGCAGTGCTGATCATAGAAGCAGCAAGACCGTTGTTAAAAAGACCGGCCTGATGGCTGAATACACAGATTGCAGCAACACCAATTCCACCGACCATATTGCCAAGGTATACAACTACCCAGTTCTTCAGCATTCCGCCAAGAGTGATTTCTTTTTTGCAGAGCGGAATAACCAGAAGACAATTACCTGTGAACAGTTCACTTCCAGCGAGGAGTACCATAGTCAGTCCTCCTGGGAAGATGCATGCTCCAAGAAACTTGCCTACAGATGCCAGCGGAATAGATACAGCGACTGCAGTAGAAGCAACGCCTCCAAATGCGATAAAGATTCCGGCCAGTATTCCAAGAACGAACATCTTGGCGACCGGAGTGTTTACCTTCCCCTTTCCGATAGCAATGTAATTGTTAGCAATTTCTTTTGGTGAATTCATAACAAATTCCTCCCTTCCCCTAAAATTTTATTTCTAATATATATGATGCCGGCAAAAAGTTACGTAAAAACATCGTTTGCCCTGATATCATAATATATAGACTTCAAGCTTGTCGCCTGCCGCAAGAGGTTTACTTCCGGCAGGAATGACGGCCAGCAGATCACAATCGCTCATGGAAGAAACAGAACCATTGTGCTGGTTGCTAAGTGGGGTGAAATATAACATACCATTTTTGAAATCTGAATGACCTTTTAAAATTCTAGTCACAGGACTTGATTTTTTAAAATCAACCCCAAGATAAGCAGTTGCCTGTGAAAATGTGATGTCAGATCTTCCTGAGAGTTTTCTCATAAATGGAAAGCCGACACACAACAGACCTGTTGCGGCAGCACCCGGATTACCGGATAAGCCCAGAATGACTTTTCCGTCTTTAAATGCTCCAAGCATTGCACCGCCCGGTTTGAATTTTAACCGGTGGAAGAGAAGGTCGCCCCCAATACGACGTATCACTTCCGGCATATAGTCGAAATCACCGGCAGATACACCGCCTGTCGTGATTACGACATCATTGGTCTTGAGGGCTTCAAGTACGGCCCGACACAGGGAATCCAGATCATCACTGACCGTGTTAAGGTAGTTGGCAGTCATATGATGCTTTTGAATGTAACCGCCTAAAAGATATGGATTCGTGTTATAAATCTTACCGTATTCTAAAGGAGAACCCGTATTCAAAAGTTCGCTTCCGGTACTGATAAGCCCGATGGAGAGCTTTTTATAGACCCCAATTTCAGCAATCCCCTGTCCGGCAATCAGTGCCAGGTCAGAAGCGGTAAGTATTTTGCCTTTTGGAACAAGCAAAGTTCCGGCTGCAACATCTTCCCCAGGTGGAATGATGTTTGCGGAGGTAACGGGCGCCGTTAATGTAACTGTATTCTCAGTAAAGGAAGTGCGCTCATGCATGATAATGGCATCGGCACCTTCCGGAACCGGTGCGCCGGTCATGATCCGTGCAGCTTTTCCTTCTGTGATTGGATAGGTTGGAACACTTCCGGCAGGAATTACCTCGGTAACATCTAAAGTCACAGGATGTTCCGGTGTAGCAGCGGCTGTGTCAGCCTGACGAAGTGCATATCCATCATATGCGCTTTTGGCAAAAGAAGGCACAGGAATTTTAGCTGTAATATCTTCTGCAAGAATTCGTTCAAAAGCATCTTGTAGTAAAATGTGTTCTATCGCCTGAGTTTCTGGTTTTGCCAGATTCAGGAGACAGTCAGATGCTTCTTTTAAAGTCTGAATGTTCATATGTATATTTTCCTTATATAAATGTATCGATTATTTATAAATGTTTTAAATTTCCGTTATGATAATGCTGTAATATACAGTCAGCGATAGCTTCGATATTATCCCGACAATAAACGGGTGTATCTTGTATCAACTGTTCGGTTGAAAAATCAGCAGTGATGTAGGAGATACAATTGGAAGCAGAAGCGAGTAAGCTGTTATTTTGTTCATCACTTCCAGTCAATAATATAAGCTTTGGATAATCGCTCCATTTGAAGCCTTCTAAAAGAACAAGATCAGCATCACCGACAAGCCCCGCAATTGCAGATTCCTGTAAAGGTTCCCGTTTTACAACGGAATATTTGTCGTTATCATAGACGATGGAAGCACTCACGCCTGCCTGCCAGAACCGATAACTGTCTGTTCCGGGAGAATCAGGTTCGAAAGAATGTCCGTCATGTTTGACTGTGGCGACCTTAAGTCCCCGGTGGATCAGCTCTGGGATCAATCGTTCCATTAAAGTGGTTTTTCCGGAGTTTTTAAATCCGGAAATGGCCAGGCAGCTTTTTGCAGTCAGCTTTTGGTATTCCTCTGGTGTATTGATATTCTGTAGCTGCCAGGAATCTTCTTCTATGTGATAAAAATGAACCTTTAAGTTGTTCAAAGCATCCATGATCCGAAGATTTCCGTTATCTAAGCACCTCTTTAGTACAGGGGTGCAGCTTTTGCGATAAATACCACACAGGGGGTGGATCCGTTCATCTGCCGTGACACAGATAAGTGCATCAGTATCAGAATGTTCCATGACTTCCTGAAGGTGATGTGCTAGTGTTCCGGAAAAAAGAGGAACGTCACAGGGAAGAACGAGCAGCGCATCCGACTCGCAGACAGATAAGGCACTGTAAAGTCCGCTCATAGGACCGCAATCTGAATATCGGTCATCAATCATTGAATAAGGGATTTCCGGATGCCGGGCGGCATCATCGACTGAAACCAGAATCTCAGGAAAATCGCGTAGTTCAAAAATCAGTTTGTCGAGAAATGTTGTTCCATTTAGTCTCAGAGAGGATTTCCGATATCCCATCCGACGGCTTTTTCCTCCTGCCAGTATCAGGCAGCCTGTGTTCATTTGTATCACCTCGTGTTGTATTTATCTATAAACAAGCGCGCTTATAGGCGTTTCTTTCGGTTAATTATAGCATTTGAAATTTAAAACCACAAGGAAAGATATATGTTTCACAGGATTGATAAAATTGGGACGGGTTTTAAATGAAACTAACTAAATTATATTTAGAAAATATAAGGACGTTTATAAAAAGAAACTATAGAAAAGACGTTGCTATTGATAAAAAAATAGCATTGTGACTAATTTGGATAAAAGTATTTACAAAATTTTATCCAAATGTTACAATATGACCGTTACTTATTCTAAAAACAATCGGTAGAGAGGGAAGGAATAAAAAATGAGTAGATTAACGATCGATACTCCTAGCAGGGCAGACCTTGTTATGGAGCAGCTCTACAAGGATCTTGAGCGCAGAATCGAATCAAGCCCACCGGGATTATGTCCAGTAGACTTGTCTCGTGCATTTTTGGAGTTATGCCATGCTCAGACTTGTGGAAAATGTGTACCTTGCCGTGTCGGTCTTGGTCAGTTGAATCACCTGATCAGAAAGGTACTGAACGGCAACGCAACAATGGAGACACTTGATACTATGGAGCAGACAGCAAAGTCTATTATGGAGTCTGCCGACTGTGCGATTGGATATGAAGCAGCGCATATGGTATATAAGGGACTGATCGGATATCGCGATGATTATATCGAGCATATCAAGAACGGACGCTGTACCTGTACATATAATCAGCCGGTACCATGTGTATCCTTATGTCCTGCACATGTTGATATTCCGGGATATGTAGCGTTAGTTGGGGAAGGACGCTATGCAGATGCAATCCGTCTGATCCGTAAGGATAATCCATTCCCGACAACATGTGGATTTATCTGTGAGCATCCATGTGAGGCAAGATGCCGTCGTAACATGATTGATGATTCTATTAATATCCGTGGCCTGAAACGAGTGGCAGCAGACTTTGCAGGGGAAGTAGAGCCGCCAAAATGTGCACCAAGCACAGGTAAGAAAATTGCTGTATTAGGAGGAGGCCCGGGAGGACTCAGTGCAGCTTATTATCTGCAGCTTATGGGACATCAGACAACGGTATATGAGATGCTTCCAAAGCTTGGAGGTATGCTCCGCTATGGTATTCCGAACTACAGACTTCCGAAAGACCGTCTGGACGAGGATATCAATGCAATCTTAAAGACAGGAGTAGAAGTAAAATACGGTCTTAAGATCGGTGAAGATATTACAATCCAACAGCTTCGCAGTGAGTACGATGCTGTTCTGATTACAATTGGAGCAAGTACAGATAAGAAACTTGGACTGGAAGGCGAAGATGCAGACGGAGTCATCTCAGCAGTACAGTTCTTAAGAGATGTAGGAAAAGACGAAGCACTTGACCTGACTGGAAAAGAAGTCGCAGTTGTCGGTGGTGGTAATGTATCTATGGATGCAGTCCGTACAGCCAAAAGACTGGGTGCTAAGAAAGTCAGCATTGTATATAGAAGAAGAGTTGCAGATATGACAGCTCTTCCGGCAGAGATTGAAGGAGCAATTGCAGAGGGAATTGAAGTACAGACTCTAAAGGCCCCGGCATCTCTGGATATTGATGAAAATCATCACATTAAAGGAATGTATGTTACACCGCAGATGATCAGTGAGATCAAAGGCGGACGTGCAAGCGTAAAAGCAACAGGAGAGCCAGATCAGTATATTCCATGTGATATCCTTGTTGTGGCAATTGGTCAGAATATTGAGACAGATCATTTCGCAGAAGCAGGAATTCCGGTAGAGCGTGGTAAGATCGTGACAACTGCAGGAGGAGATTTCCTGGATATGCCAGGTGTATTTGCAGGAGGAGACTGTGCAAGTGGTCCGGCTACTGTGATCAAAGCGATTGCAGCAGCAAAAGTTGTAGCTGCCAACATTGATGAATATCTTGGATATCATCATGAGATTTCCTGTGATGTAGAGATTCCGAAAGCAAGCCTTCATGACAGAGTACCTTGCGGACGTGCAGAACTTACAGAGCGCGAGGCATGTGAGAGAGTCTGTGATTTTGAAGGAGTGGAGAACTGCATGACCGAAAAAGAAGCAAAACAGGAAGCCTGCCGCTGTCTGCGCTGCGATCATTTCGGATATGGAATATTTAAAGGAGGCAGAGAAAAATTATGGTAAATCTTACAATAGATGGAAGACAGATTTCAGTAGAAGAGAATACCACAATTATGGAAGCTGCCAGATCCGTTGGTATTCAGATTCCGAGTCTTTGTTATCTCAAAGGCATCAATGAAATAGGCGCCTGTCGCGTGTGTGTGGTAGAGCTGGAAGGAAAAGACAGACTGATCACCGCCTGCAATAATATTTGCAAGGAAGGTATGGTCATTTATACAAATAGTCCGAAAGTCAGAAAGGACAGACGTACAACAGTAGAACTGATTCTTTCTGAGCACGACTGTCAGTGTGTAACTTGTATGAGAAGCGGCAACTGCAGTCTTCAGAAAATTGCAAATGATCTGGATATTATAGAACTTCCATTTCATCAGTATCTGGAACACCAGCCATGGGATAAAACATTTCCGCTGATTCGTGATTCTGCAAAATGTATCAAATGTATGCGTTGCGTGCAGGTGTGTGACAAGGTTCAGGGGCTTGGTGTCTGGGATGTAGAAGGAACCGGTTATCACACAACAGTTAATGTGTCAGGTCATAATTCTATCCGAGAGGCAGATTGTGCACTTTGTGGTCAGTGCATTACACATTGTCCTGTCGGAGCACTTCGCGAGAGAAGTGATACGAATGAAGTATGGAAAGCAATTGAAGATCCGGATAAGATCGTGGTTGCTCAGGTAGCACCTGCTGTCCGCGCAGCATGGGGAGAGGAACTCGGACTGGCACCGGAAGATGCAACAGTTGGAAAAATCATAGATGCCCTTAAGAGAATGGGAATAAACTATGTATTTGATACAACATTTTCTGCGGATCTTACGATTATGGAAGAGGGAAATGAATTCGTAAAGAGATTTACAAGTGGTGAATTAAAAGACCGCCCGATGTTCACTTCCTGCTGTCCGGGATGGGTGCGCTTTATTAAAAGTCAGTTCCCACATCTGGTAAAATATCTGTCTTCCGCAAAATCACCACAGCAGATGTTCGGTGCAGTTATGAAGACATATTTTGCAGAGAAGCTGGGCGTAAGTCCGGAGAAGATCTATACTGTATCTGTTATGCCATGTGTGGCTAAGAAGGCAGAGCGTGAGATGGATCTTTATTATGAAGAATATGCAGGACATGATATTGATGCAGTTATCACCACACGTGAGCTGATTCGAATGATCCGTTCTGCACATATCAGCCCACAGACACTGGTAGATGTTGAGAGTGACCGCCCGATGCATGAGGGAACCGGAGCCGGAGTCATCTTCGGTGCAACCGGTGGAGTTATGGAGGCGGCACTTCGGTCGGCTTACTATATCATCAAAGGTGAGAATCCGCCGGCAGAGGCATTTACAGCAGTCAGAAGCCAGGGATTCAATGAAAATGACGGCGTTCAGGAAGCAAATTTCCAGATTAATGATATTACAGTGAGAACTGCAGTAGTCAGCGGACTTGGAAATACAAGAGAATTGATTCGCAAGATCGAATCCGGTGAAGTGCACTATGACTTTGTAGAAGTTATGGCATGTCCGGGAGGATGCGTCGGTGGTGGCGGACAGCCAATCCACGACGGCGAAGAGCGCGCATTTGAACGTGGAAAGAACCTGTATTATCTGGATCGCAATGCGAACCTTAGATTCTCTCATGAGAATCCAGATGTCATTCAGATGTACAAAGAGTACTTTGAGGCACCGATGTCTCATAAAGCTCACATGCTTCTACATACTGAGCATAAGAAAAATATGTAGAAAAATATGTAGAAAAATGCATAAGAAAGATAGGCAGTCTGTGTGTATCATAGTTGGGGGCTTTTGCACCCGATATCATAAAGAAAATGATGGATAAGAGAAGGGGCGTGTGAAAAAACGGAAGTTTTTTCATGCGCCCTTTTTGCATAATGTAGAACTGTATTCAAGAATGCCTCGGCATTCTTGCTGCGAGGTGCGCGTCATGCAATTGCATGACATACTTCTACTGCGCACCTCCGCAAGTCTACAAATGAGAACAGGTTGTTTTTACATAAGCTTAGAATTATAATAAAGAGGTAGTTAGAAAACTTGAAATACTCTTGACATTATGCGTCCTTTGAGTATAATCAGAATTAAGAGATTTCATAATATGAAAATAGGTTTCGCATAATGAAACTGAAAAAGAAGAAGGAGAAGAAGATCATGAATGAAGTATTAGAGAAGATTCAGAAAATTGGTATTGTACCAGTCGTTGTATTAAATGATGCAAAGGACGCAGAGCCACTTGCAAAAGCTCTTTGCAATGGAGGACTTCCATGTGCAGAGGTTACTTTCCGTACAGATGCAGCAGAGGAGTCAATCCGTATCATGTCTGAGAAATATCCAGAGATGCTTATTGGAGCCGGAACAGTTCTGACAACAGAGCAGGTGGATCGTGCTGTAGCAGCCGGAGCAAAATTTATCGTAAGCCCAGGACTGAATCCTAAGATTGTAAAATACTGTGTAGAGAAGAATATTCCGATTACACCAGGAATCTGCACTCCAAGCGAGGCTGAGCAGGCAATCGAGAATGGTCTTGAAGTTGTAAAATTCTTCCCGGCAGAGCCAGCAGGCGGACTGAAGATGATCAAAGCTATGGCAGCTCCATACACAGGACTGAAATTCATGCCTACAGGTGGAATCAATGCGACAAATGTAAAAGAATATCTTGCATATGACAAGATTCTTGCATGTGGCGGAAGCTGGATGGTAAAAGGAAGTCTTGTAGAGGCTGGAGAGTTCGACAAGATTGAGGCAATGACAAAAGAAGCTGTAGAGATTGTAAAAGAAGTAAGAGGCTAGTCTTATGAAGAAAAAAGCATTTGATCTGCTGACATTAGGAGAGATTCTGCTTCGTCTGTCCCCACCGGACAATGAGCGTATCGTACGTGGAGAGACATTTCAGAAGCAGGTTGGCGGCGCAGAACTTAACGTAGCTTCCGGCGTATCTCTTCTTGGTCTGAGATCCGGTATCATATCAAGAATTCCGGACAGTAGTATCGGTATGTTCGCAAAGAATAAGATCCGATTCTGTGGAGTCAGTGATGATTATTTGGTATACGATACAGGAAAAGATGCAAGATTGGGCGTGTATTACTACGAGAACGGAGCATACCCGAGAAAACCGGGCGTGGTCTATGACAGACAGCATTCGTCCATGACCAGAATTGACATCGATGAATTTGATGACAGTATATATGAATCGACCAGATGCTTTCATACCTCCGGAATTACTCTGGCGCTCAGTGAAGAGTGTCGGAAGACCGGAGTAGAGATGATTAAGAGATTTAAAGAAAAAGGCGCACTCATTTCATTTGACGTGAATTTCCGCCTGAATCTCTGGTCAGGAGAAGAAGCAAGAAAATGTATTGAAGGAATTCTTCCTTATGTAGACATTTTCTTCTGCTCCGAAGACACTGCAAGACTGACATTTGGAAAAGAAGGCAATGTAAAAGAGATTATGGAAAGCTTTGCGGCTGAATATCCAATCTCCGTCATCGCATCCACCCAGCGTACTGTATTAAGTCCAAAGATACATAACTTTACTTCTGTAATTTACGACGCAAAAGCGAAGAAATTCTATGAAGAGAAACCATACGAGAATATCGAAGTTGTAGATCGTATCGGAAGCGGAGATGCTTATTGTTCCGGAGTGCTGTATGGACTTTTGAGAGAAGGCGGAGGGTGTGCAAGTGCTCTTCGCTATGGAAATGCCAGCAGTGCAGCCAAGAATACTATCCCAGGTGATATGCCGTCATTGGATCGTGAGGAGATAGAGAATATTATCCATGATCACGAGACAGTCGGATATCATAGTGAGATGAATCGGTAAATTGAATATATTGTGAAGTAAATATATGAACCCCGCCTGAGGTTTCAGAGCAGGTGAGATATTTTCTATAGTTGCTGCGTCGCTGATATCTTACTCTCGACGGAAACTCGCTTAAAGAACAAGCTCAAACAATCCGTCGAGAGCAAGGCTATACTCGCAACTATGACGAAAATATCCCAATCCTGCCCTGGAAATCATCAGGCGTTTTTTGTTTACTTTACAATATATTGAAGAAGAGGAAGTAAAGGATCTCCATGTTACAGTTTTCTACTTAGCCTAAATGATAACCTTCCGGCGTAAGCCGTCCTGCTTCCAAGCAGTTTATTTTTTACATACTGAGTGGGAGAAATAGAACTGAAAAACAGGCGGTGCGCACAGAAACATTGAATTATTTTGTAGTTGATGCGAGCATAGCTTGAACTTTCGGAGCATTGTTTGAGCCTGTTCATCAGGCGAGTTTGCGTAGAAAGTTCAAAATAAGCGGCGCAGCATCTATAGGAAATTATTCCGTTTTATGTCCCGTGAACTGCTTTATATAATAATATTTCCAACAAATGACAAAAAATAAACAATAATGTTAAAAAAATATCATTTATATATTGACAAATAATTAACGATAATTTATACTACCAAATGTAAAGAATAAAAGACGTCTAATCAAGCAAACTATAATCCATACTTTTTATTTACAGGAGGGAATCCAGATGGCTAAGAAGAAAGATGTTGTACCGGTATTTGTTGACAATGTGGAAGCGTTGGAAGCGAAGATGCAGGCGATGCGCGAGGCGCAGAAAATCTTTGCCACCTATACACAGGAGCAGGTTGACAAGATTTTTTATGCGGCAGCAGTTGCAGCGAACAAAATGCGTATTCCACTTGCAAAGCAGGCAGTTGAGGAAACAGGACGCGGTATTGTTGAGGATAAAGTAATCAAAAATCACTATGCAGCAGAATATATTTACAATGCATACAAAGACACAAAGACTTGTGGCGTGATTGAGGAAGATAAAGCATTCGGAATTAAGAAAATCGCAGAGCCAATCGGTCTTGTGGCAGCAGTTATTCCGACAACGAACCCGACTTCAACAGCAATCTTTAAGACATTGATCTGTCTGAAGACGAGAAATGCAATTATCATCAGTCCGCATCCGGCAGCAAAAGCTTCTACAATTGCAGCAGCAAAGGTTGTTCTGGACGCAGCAGTGAAAGCCGGAGCACCGGAAGGAATCATTGGCTGGATCGATGCACCGTCACTGGAACTGACCAATATGGTCATGAAAGAATCTGACATCATCCTTGCAACAGGTGGTCCGGGAATGGTAAAGGCAGCTTATTCTTCCGGAAAACCGGCACTTGGAGTTGGAGCCGGAAATACACCGGTTATTATTGATGACACAGCAGATATTAAACTTGCAGTTAACTCCATCATTCATTCCAAAACATTTGACAACGGTATGATCTGTGCATCTGAGCAGTCCGTAACGGTTCTGGACAGCATTTACGATGAAGTAAAGAAAGAATTTGCATACAGAGGCTGCTACTTCCTGAAAAAAGGAGAAGAGCTTGATAAGGTTCGTAAGACGATTATTATAAATGGAGCATTGAATAACAAGATTCCTGGAAAATCTGCATATGAGATTGCAAAACTTGCAGGTGTGGAAGTTCCGGAAAATACAAAGATTCTGATCGGTGAAGTAGAATCCGTAGACATTTCTGAAGAATTTGCACACGAAAAATTATCACCGGTACTTGGAATGTATCGTGCGAAGACATTTGACGAAGCCCTTGAAAAAGCGGAGCGCCTTGTAGCAGATGGAGGATATGGACACACAGCTTCTTTTTATGTACATCCTGCTGAGACAGAGAAAATTGCAAAACATGCTGAAGCTATGAAGACATGTCGAATCCTGATTAACACACCGTCTTCTCACGGAGGAATCGGAGATCTCTACAACTTTAAACTGGCACCGTCACTGACACTTGGCTGCGGTTCCTGGGGAGGAAACTCCGTATCTGAAAATGTAGGTGTAAAACACCTGCTCAATATTAAAACAGTTGCAGAGAGGAGAGAAAATATGCTTTGGTTTCGGACTCCGGATAAGGTATACTTTAAGAAAGGCTGCATGCCGGTAGCGCTTGATGAACTTGGAAATGTACTGCACAAAAAGAAAGCATTTATCGTAACAGACAGCTTTTTATATAAGAATGGTTACGTAGCTCCGATCGAGCAGAAACTGGATGAGCTTGGAATCCAGCACACATGCTTCTTCGAGGTGGCACCGGATCCGACACTTCAGTGTGCTGAAAAAGGTGTGGATCAGATGCGCGCATTTGAGCCAGATACGATTATTGCTCTTGGCGGTGGATCTGCCATGGACGCAGCAAAGATTATGTGGGTAATGTATGAGCATCCGGAAGCTGACTTTGAGGATATGGCCATGGACTTCATGGATATCCGCAAGCGTGTATTCACTTTCCCGAAAATGGGCGAGAAAGCTTACTTTGTAGCAATCCCGACTTCTTCCGGAACAGGTTCCGAGGTGACACCATTTGCCATTATTACAGATGCCGAGACAGGCGTAAAATGGCCAATTGCAGATTATGAGCTTCTGCCGAACATGGCAATTGTAGATGTAGATAACATGATGACTCAGCCAAAAGGACTGACCAGTGCATCTGGTATCGATGTTATGACTCATGCAATTGAGGCATATGTATCTATTATGGCGACGGATTACACAGACGGACTTGCCCTCAAGGCAGCAAAAGCAGTATTTGAGTATCTGCCGAGAGCATACGACAATGGTGCAAATGATCCGGAGGCCAGAGAGAAGATGGCAAACGCATCCTGTATGGCAGGAATGGCATTTGCAAACGCATTTCTTGGACTGAACCACTCCATGGCACATAAACTTGGTGCATTCCACCACCTGCCACACGGAGTTGCAAATGCAGTGATCCTGACAGAAGTTATGAGATATAATGCTGCAGAAGTACCGACAAAAATGGGAACATTTTCACAGTATCAGTATCCACATGCACTGGCAAGATACGCTGAAATCGGCCGCTTTGTAGGCTGCCAGGGAAAAGACGATGCAGAAGTATTTGAAAACTTTATCGCAAAACTGGAAGAGCTGAAAGAAAAAATCGGTATTAAGAAGTCCATTCACGAGTACGGCATTGATGAGAAATATTTCATGGACACACTGGACGACATGGTGGAGCAGGCATTTAACGATCAGTGTACAGCAGCAAACCCAAGATATCCACTCATGAAAGAAATCAAAGAGTTATACTTAAAGTGCTGGTAAGGAGGTAAATGTGATGAAACTTACGAATCCGGAATTAATTGTGAAACGTTCTTATAAGGAAGTCTACAAGGACGGGGATAAGATTGTAAAAATATTTGAAAAAGATCACCCGAAGTCAGCCGTTTTTAATGAGGCGCTGAATACAGTTCGAGTCGAGGAGGCGGGATTGGATATTCCGAAGCTTGATGAGGTCACACAGATCGATGAAAAATGGGCACTTGTTATAGAGTGTCAGGCAGGCGAGACTCTGGAAACAGTCATGGAAAAGGATCCGGATAATCTGGAAAAATATATGGCAGAGTTCGTAGATCTTCAGCTTCAGATCCACGCAAAGACGGCTCCGATGCTTACGAAATTGAAAGACAAACTGGCAAAACAGATCAATCAGTTAAAAGAACTGGATGCGACCCAGAGATATGAGCTTCTGGTACGTCTGGAGAGCATGCCGAAGCATACAAAAGTATGCCATGGAGACTTTAATCCAAGTAATGTCATCGTAGGCGAGGACGGCAAGCTGACAGTTGTAGACTGGGCACATGTTACCCAGGGGAATGCCAGCGCAGATGCGGCACTTACTTACCTTCAGTTCGCACTGAAGAACCGTGTGGCAGCAGAGATGTATCTGACTATGTTCTGCAAGAAGAGTGACACTGCGAAACAGTATGTACAGCAGTGGTTTCCGATTGTTGCAGCAGCACAGCTTGAGAAGAACAATGAGCTGGAGAAGGATTTCCTGATGAAGTGGATTGATGTCATGGATTATCAATAAAACATATTGACAATTTTCTATGTATGATGTAAAGTGTGAATAGAACGAAACCGGTACGAAAGTTCGTGCCGGTTTTTATAAAACTAAAATATAGAGATATTTCTATATTTCTATATAATAAATTGTTTATAGAAATATCTAATGTTTAAAAGGAGACGTTATGGGTGCGATTAAGACAGGCTGGGATTTTTTTCAGAACCAGATATTAGGTATGCACTGGCTGAAAGATCTCATAGGAAATCTGCTTGTAAAGGCAGGAATGGGGGAGAGTAGATTTCCCGGTGAATTTTTACATTTTTTTATTTATGATGTGATTAAGATTTTTGTGTTGCTGGCAGTATTGATTTTTCTGATTTCTTATATTCAGAGTTATTTTCCACCGGAGAGAAGTAAGAAGATTATGGGAAGATTCCATGGTATCTGGGCGAATATTATCGGAGCATTGCTTGGAACGGTGACACCGTTCTGCTCCTGTTCTTCAATCCCGATCTTTATGGGATTTACAAGTGCGGGACTTCCACTTGGAGTGACGTTTTCGTTTCTCATATCTTCTCCAATGGTGGATTTAGGATCGCTGGTGTTGCTTATGAGTGTGTTCGGTGGCAAAATTGCATTTGCATATGTGATTGTGGGACTGATTGTGGCAGTAGCCGGAGGAACGTTGATTGAGAAGCTTCATATGGAAGATCAGGTGGAGGAGTTTATCAGACAGGCTCAGAATGTGGATATTGAATCTCCAAAGCTGACAGTAGGAGACAGAATGAACTATGCAAAGAATCAGGTGATATCTACTGTGAAGAAGGTTGCACCGTATATTTTTATCGGAGTGGCAATTGGGGCAGCTATTCACAATCTGATTCCGGAACACATGGTTCGTAGCATTTTAGGAGAACAGAAGTGGTATGCGGTGCCGCTGGCGACGGTGGTCGGAGTCCCGATGTATGCAGATATTTTCGGAACGATACCGGTTGCGGAGAGTCTGTTGGCAAAGGGCGCAGGGCTTGGAACAATCCTGGCATTTATGATGTCTGTGACGACTATTTCGTTCCCGTCACTGGTGATGTTGTCAAAAGCAATTAAGAAAAAACTTCTGGGAACATTTATCGGAATCGTATGCGTGGGAATTATCATTGTAGGATACCTGTTTAATATCTTTGGATATATGTTATTATAAAGACACCAGAGACAAAAGTTAGAATCAATTTAGCAGGATGTTTGCTATATTAGCCAGAAAGTTTTAAAGCAACAAGGAAGGTGGATGAGATATGAATGATGAGGCAATGATAGATTATGCAAAATATGCCCGTATATTTAAGGTAATGTCAGACCCAAAGCGTCTGAAAATTATAGATATGCTTTCCGAAGGGGAACTTTGTGCATGCAAGATTCTGGAAGAGTTTCACATCACGCAGCCAACGTTATCTCATGATATGAAGGTAATGTGTGACCTTGGAATTGTGAAAGCGAGAAAAGAAGGAAAGTGGATGCAGTATTCACTGGATATAGAAGTTTTAAATGATGTGTATAAGACAGTCGGAAGACTTATGATACCAGGAGCTTATGCGGGACTTTTAAATTGTAATTGTAATACAGAAAGGAAGAATGAGAAGAATGAATCAGATTAAATTATATTTTCTGACAGGTTTTTTGGGATCAGGAAAGACAACACTTTTAAAGAATCTTTTAGAGAATATGGAAGGAACGAAAGTAGGAGTCATTCAGAATGAGCTTGGAAAAATCAGCATTGACGGAACAGTACTACAGAATGATGACATTCACATGGTAGAGCTGAATAGAGGATCTATTTTCTGTAGTTGTCTGCGACTTTCTTTTGTCGATGCGCTTGCGAAGATGTCACAGCAGGGATTGGAATATGTATTTGTAGAGAGTTCCGGTTTTGGAGATCCTTCCAATGCGGAGGAGATTCTGGAAGCTACAAAAGTACTGGTTGGGGAAGTATATGATTTCCGTGGCTGTATTTGTCTGGTGGACTGCTACAATTTTCTGGATCAGCTGGAGGACGAAATTACCATCGACCGTCAGTTAAAGCACTGCAATCTGGCAGTTCTGACAAAGGTAGATTTAGTGGACAGAGAGCAGATTGAACTGATAAAAGAGAAGGTACAGGAGATTAATCCGGTCTGCCCAATTACAGAGAGTGAGAATGGCAATATTAACCGTTCATTTTATGATATGGATCTGATGAAGTATCAATGGGCAGAATGCGAGGAGACAACCAACTCAGCAGAGACAAAGCCAAAGACATTTTCCATGAACTTTGCAGGTGAGATTGAAAAAGACAAACTGGAAGCTTTCCTTGAGAAAATTGAGCCGAGTGTTTATCGAGCGAAAGGCTTTTTCAAGGTAAAAAATGAAGGCTGGGAGAAGGTCGATGTAGTTGGAAAGAAACTGGATTATGCTCCATATGAAGAACAGGAACAGTCAGAGCTTGTATTTATATCCAAGATTGGAATCGCACTAATCCGGGAGATCAAAGAGGCATGGGATGAGTATGTCGGACTCCCGATGAAGCTGAATAATTAGGAGCCACATGGAAGTTAAGGTGAGTCAGACAGGAGAAAGAGTATGAATATAAAAGTAATTGGCAGTGGATGTGAGAACTGCGATAAGACGAATGCGATTGTGAAGGAATGTGTAGAAGAACTAGGAATTGATGCCGAGATTGAGCGCGTCGCAGATCTGGTAGAGATTGTAAAACTTGGAGTTATGGCAGCGCCGTCTGTGATGATTGACGGGAAGCTTGTGATAGCAGGGCAGGTACCATCTAAGAAGCAGATGATGAAAGTTTTAAAAAGTAAAGAAAATTGAAAAAACATATGCATCATGGTATCATAAATTTATGTTAATGCTGTGTGGAAGAACAGATTAAACATTCCGGTTGGTATTTCTGATTTTAGAGAAATAATATGCTCCCCTTTTATTAGTTATAAGAACTGGTAGAAGGGGATTTTTGAAAAGAACTGTTCAATTGCTTGTTGGAGTTTATATGTATGTGCTTAAAAGGAGAAATAAGAAAATGAACATCAGGATGATTGGTTTTGATCTGGATGGAACGCTTCTGACAACAGATAAGATTCTGACGGAGAGAACGAAGAAAGCATTGGAGGCAGCGGCAGATCAGGGAGTCGTTCTGGTGCCGGCAACGGGGCGTCCTTTATGCGGACTTCCGAAAGAACTTTTAGCGCTTCCGTTCATAAAATATGCAGTGACAGCTAATGGTGCCAGAATTTTGGAGACAAAAACAGAACAAGTTTTATCAGAAATGTTAATTTCGGTAGAAAAAGCGCGCGAAATATTGGATATTTTCTCAGATTATGATACACTACGAGATGTGTATTATGATGGAATCGGTTACTCAGAGAAAGAGAAGCTTGTCCATATTCAGGACTATGTCATGACGAAGGCCATGGGCGAATATATTCTTAATACTCGTGTCTCTGTTGAAAGTGTAGAAGAGAAGTTTGAGACAGAGAATCGAGGGACAGATAAAATACAGGCTTTGTTCCGATACCAGACCGACAAGGAAGAAGCATGGAAGCGTATCCGTAAAGTGAAAGGAGTGGAAGCAACCGGAGCATTGGAGAATAATATAGAGGTCAATGCAGAAGGTGTCCATAAAGGGATGGCTCTTTTGAAACTGGGCGAGATATTCGGGATCAGTCGGGAGGAAATTGCAGCCTTTGGTGATGGATCCAATGATACGATGATGCTTAAGACAGTCGGAATGGGAGTCGCTATGGCGAATGCAATGCCGGAAGTGAAGGCAGCAGCAGACAGATTGACAGATTCCAATGATGAAGAAGGCGTGGCAAGATTCATAGAAAAATACATATTAAAAACTGAATAGGAGGGTAACTAATGTTAGACGTATTGAAAGTCATTTTGCTCGGAATCGTGGAAGGAATCACGGAGTGGCTTCCAGTCAGCAGTACAGGACATCTGATTCTGGTAGGGAACGTTTTAAAACCGGGGCTCAGTGATGCTTTTATGGAGATGTTCAACGTAGTCATCCAGCTTGGTGCTATTATGGCGGTCGTTGTTCTGTATTTTCACAAGTTGAATCCGTTTTCACCAAAGAAGACTCAAAAACAGAAGCTTTTGACCTGGCAGATGTGGATCAAAGTATTGATTGCTTGTGTACCGGCCGCTGTAGTGGGATTGCTTTTTGATGATATTTTGGATAAGATCTTTTATAAGCCGCTTCCGGTAGCTGTGATGCTGATTGTATATGGTGTACTATTTATTATAGTAGAAAACCGTAATGAAGGAAGAAAACCGACTGTCCGCAGAATCTCTGAACTGGATATTAAGATGCTGTTGTGGATCGGTGCTTTCCAGATGCTGGCCCTGATACCAGGAACTTCAAGATCAGGTGCAACAATTGTCGGCGCTCTGATCATCGGAGTATCCAGAGAAGTGGCAGCTGAGTTCACATTTTTCCTGGCAATTCCGGTCATGTTCGGAGCAAGTGCACTGAAGCTTATCAAATTCGGATTCCACTTTACAGCAGCAGAATTCGGATTCCTGATGCTTGGCTGTGTAGTTTCTTTTGGAATGTCTGTTATTGCGATTAAGTTCTTGATGAACTATATCAAGAAGAATGATTTCAAAGTATTTGGATATTATCGAATTATATTAGGTGCATTGATTATTCTGGTAGCACTATTTAAGATGCTGCTTGGATAAAAATGGGCTTGAGTTTTAGCTGAAACGTGTTAAAATATGTATTATGCAATAAATATGTATAATCATGCAGAATAAAATTTTAGGAGGACAGGGTTATGAAAATGAAAAAATTAACCAGCGTACTTTTGGTTGCAGCATGTGCGCTTTCATTAGTAGCATGTGGCGGATCAGGAGACAAAAAGGACAGCTCCAAGGGCGGTTCATCATCAAAAACAGCAAAGGTTATCGATATTGACCTTACAAATGAAGAGTATGCATTCGGAGTAGATAAGACTCAGCCAGAGCTTCTTGAGAAGACAAATGCATTTATTGAGAAAATTAAAGGTGACGGAACATTAGATAAGATCTGTGACAAATATTTTGGAAGCGGAGAGCCAGAGGCAGTTGAATCTGCAAAACTCGACAGCTCCAAAGATCAGCTTGTAGTTGCTACAAATGCAGCATTTGAACCATTTGAGTATACAAAGGGAGACAGCTACTACGGAATCGATATGGAGATCGCTAAGCTTCTCGCTGATGAGCTTGGAAAAGAGCTTGTAATTGAGAACATGGATTTCGATGCAGTATGTCTGTCTGTAAGCCAGCAGAAATGTGATATTGCTATGGCAGGTCTTACAATCAATGAAGAGAGAGAAGAGTATGTAACATTTACAGATTCTTACTATTCAGCATCACAGAGACTGATCGTACCAAGCGACAATACTGCATTTGATGACTGCAAGAGCGCAGACGATGTAGCAGCACTTCTGGCTAAGACAGAGAAATCTGACAAGATTGGTGTTCAGGCCGGAACAACAGGTCAGTATTATGTAGAAGGAAGCGAGGACTGGGATTTCCCTGGACTTCCTGCAGAGTGTGTAACATATAAGAGTGGTTCCCTTGCAGTTCAGGATATGCTCAATGGAAACATCACATATGTAATCATCGATGCAGCACCTGCATCAGCTATTACAGAATCTATCAACGAGATGCAGTAATTCTCAAGTGATAGATTAGAAGAAGAGAGAGATTATGGGTAATTTTGATCAGAAAGTAAACAAGTTTATAGAGATTTTTGTGGAACAGAATGGTTATGCAAAAGTAATTCAGGGTCTGCAGAATACACTGTTAATTGCAGTGACAGGTTTAATCATTGGTATCATTGTTGGAACTTTGATTGCAACAGTGCGTGTACTTCCAAAGTATAAAACATTGCCAAAAGTATTGAATGGCATCTGCAGCTTTTATGTAGCACTGTTTCGTGGAACACCTATGGTAGTTCAGTTGTTGGTATTTTATTATGTACTTCTTCCAATCATCGGACTGAAAATTACAGGAGTACAGGTAGCCATGCTTGTATTCGGACTCAATAGTGGTGCGTATATATCAGAGATTATGCGAAGTGGAATTCAGTCTGTGGATTCCGGACAGATGGAGGCCGGTCGTGCAGTTGGTTTAAGCTTTGGGACAAGTATGATGAAGATCGTTATCCCACAGGCAGTAAAGAATATTCTCCCGACTCTTGGAAATGAGTTTATTTCCCTGATCAAGGAGACATCAGTAGTCAGCTTTGTCGGAGCAGCAGATCTTTATGTTGCATTTAATTACATTGGAACGAATAGCTATGAATTCATGGTTCCGTACTTGGTAATGGCACTGATTTATATTGCACTGGTATTGATTATTTCCTTACTGATAAAATTGATGGAAAGGAGCCTGAAGAAGAGTGATAGACGTAATTAATCTGAAAAAAAGCTTCGGCGAAGTCGAAGTGTTAAAAGGCATCGATATAACCATCAATAAAGGGGACATCGTAGCAATTATCGGACCGTCTGGTTCCGGTAAGAGTACATTCCTAAGATGTCTGAACTGTATGGAAGATCCGACGTCCGGACAGATTATTTTTAATGGTGTAGACATTGCGGATATGAAAGTTGATATCAATATCCACCGCCGTAACATGGGAATGGTATTCCAACATTTTAATCTATTTAATAATAAGACAGTCATTGAGAATATTATGCTTGCACCGGTTTACACAAGATGCCAGGATCTTAAGAAAGCGAAGAGAAAGAAATTATTCGGAAAAGGTGGGGCAGATGCATCACTTGCAAGTCTGACAAAAGAGCAGATCAAGAAAGAAGAGAAGGAAAAGGCAATGTCCCTTCTTAAGAGAATCGGTCTGGAAGATAAGGCAGATGTATATCCATCGACGTTATCAGGTGGACAGAAACAGCGTATTGCAATTGTACGCGCACTTGCTATGGATCCGGATGTCATTCTTTTTGATGAGCCGACATCAGCACTTGATCCAGAGATGGTAGGTGAAGTACTGGAACTGATGAAGCAGCTTGCAAGCGAAGGAATGACCATGGTAGTTGTAACACATGAGATGGGATTTGCAAAAGAGGTGGCTTCCAGAGTTGTATTTATCGACGAGGGAGTTATCAAAGAAGAAGCGGCTCCGAAAGAGTTCTTTGAAAATCCGAAAGATGCACGATTAAAAGAATTTTTATCAAAAGTATTATAAGAGATTATAAAAAAGATATAAAGAGACAGAGTGGAAAGAAAAAATCCATCCTGTCTCTTTTTAATGTAATAGAAAAATTAATACCAGTGAGAAAAGAAATATGTCTACTATAGTATGAGGTGGGAGTCATCTCCCAGCTGATATACCTCATAAGTGTACACATTGATTTTCCTCTCGAACTGCTTGAATAAAGTGAGAGATTATTTGTTCTAAATGCTTGAGTTGTGAAACAGGACAAGTGCGGATTAAACTGTCAATGGCAGTATACTCATCTGTTTGAGAAGAGGAACCAAAGAGTAAATAGTCAATAGATACATTGAGAGCAGTCGAGAGTTTGAGCAACGTGTTTACTGACATGTTTTTGTTTCCTAATTCTAAATCATAGCAGAATCGAGGCGTAATATCTACCATTTCAGCCAGTTTTTCTCGAGAATAGCCAATTAATAACCTCTGTTTTTTAATTCGTTCACCGATAAGGATGGAATTTTTTAATTCACTCATAAATTGTATACTCCTTTGAATTAATGTTTATATGATGATGATAAGTGTAGAATTTACAAAAAAATATGAACTAATAAGGGATAAAAGATTGACGGATAGTTCATGCTTGGTTTATAATTACACGGAAGTAGTAAAAATGTTTTCAACAAAGGAGGAAGTATAAAATGAGCAGGGGAAAATTGAAAAAAGGACTTTCATTTTTCCTGTCATTTCTGATGGTGCTAAGCCTATGTGCTGTTTCTGTACCAGAAGAAGTAAAGGCGGAAAGCAATGTAGTGTTTACTGTTACGGCAGATAAGCAGGAAGTGAAGCGTGGCGACGAAGTGACGCTTACGGTTACAATGTCCGGGAATACAGATGCATATGGAGTACAATTTGAATTGTTACATGATAAGAAGAAGTTGCAGTTGGAATCTGTAAATGCATTACCGGCAACAGGAAGTGTAAAAGAAGGGAGCATGTTAAGCTCAACACATGAAACAGTAAAGCATACAGCACTGACAGTTGCAGCCAGTACGGATCAGGCAATTAAAAATGGTCTTGTATTGAGTGCAAAATATAAAGTGCTTGATACTGCGGCAGGTGGGAAAGTGTCCTGGGATTCTGCAATACAGATGACGGAAGAATCTGGCAACATGATGAGCAATTATTCTGTAAGTGATGAGACAAACATGAAGGTTGTAGTTCCAGTGACGGGAATCAATCTGAATAAGACGAGTACTACAATTGCAAAAGGTCAGACTGAGAAGTTGACAGCATCTTTAACACCGTCAGATGCTAGTGGCAATGTTCAATGGTCTAGTAATAATTCTAAAGTCGCAACTGTATCGGATGGAACAGTAACAGCAAAAGATACAGGTAAAGCAATTGTGACAGCAACTATGAACGGAATCAGTGCATCCTGCGAAGTAACAGTAAATAATCCATTAAAGGGAGTATCTATTGTAAGTGCAGAAGGAGTTACAGCACTGAAGAAAGGTCAGACAACACAGTTGACTGCAAAGTTAGAACCAGAAGATACGACAGATAAGAAAACTGTAACTTGGACCTCTTCTAATGATGCAGTTGCAACAGTCAGCACCAGTGGAATGGTAACTGCGGTATCTGATGGTACAGTAACGATTTATGCAAAAGTTGGAGATAAAACAGCTTCCTATAACTTAACAATTAAAGAAATTAAGTTAACAGGAATTTCTCTTGATACAACAGAAACAATATTACATAAAGGCAGCGATCAGCAGCTGACAGTTTCATATAGTCCGGAAAATACAACAGACAGCAAGCAAGTAACATGGTCATCTTCTGATCCTTCTACAGTTAGTGTTGACGGAAATGGAAAAATCACAGCTAAAAAGATTGGTGGAGCTGTTATTACAGCAAAGGTTGGTAATTTTGAAGCAAAATGTACGGTTACAGTGGATGCACCATTAACCAGCATTGTTCCAGAAAAGGATACACTCGATCTAATTAAGGGTCAGACAGGAAAAATTATTTACAAGTTGAATCCAGAAGATACAACTGATGATAAGAATGTTACTTTTACATCATCTGATGAAAGTGTAGCAACAGTAAGTGAAGATGGAACAGTAACAGCTGTGAAAACAGGTACAACCAACGTTACACTGACAGGTGCAAATAATGTGACTGCAACAGTAGTTATAAATGTTACAGAGATTCCAGTAGATCAGATTGTGTTAGACAAACAGAGTACTGTAATTGAGAAAGGCCAGAAAGATATTCTTACAGCAACAGTAGGACCGGAGAATACAACAGATGAAGATACATCTGTAACATGGAAAAGTTCGAATCCAGATGTTGTTACTGTATCACCAAACAAGACAAATAATGGAGAAAGTGTGACTGTTACAGCAACAGACAAAGGCGGAAAAGCTACTATCACAGCAACAACAGCGAATGGAAAGACAGCAACTTGCGAGATTACTGTTCCGGTGCATATTGAAAAAATTGAGATTACTGGAACAAAGGAACTTCTGAGAAACCAGACAGCAGTTGAGATGGTTATATATTTCCCAACAGCCGATATTACAGATCAGTTGGGAGTAACCTGGAAGAGCGATAATGAAGCAGTTGCAACTGTAGATGAAAAAACGGGAACAATCACAGCAATCAAAGAAGGTACAGCGAATATCACGGCAACAACAATTTATACAGCAGCTCCAATTTCCGATACAATTAAGATTACTGTAAAAGAGAATCATATGAATGATGAGCTTGGAAAGAAAATTGGTTTTGCAGAGGTGAAAGATGCATTGCTGATTGGCCAGCAGATGTCTTTGAACAAATATCTTAATCTTGAGAAAATTGTAGGAGAAAACGAAATTACAGATGATTTCAATCTCGAATGGTCTGTAGAGGATGAAGGCATCGCATCCGTGGATCAGAGTGGTGTTTTGACAGGATTGAAAGCGGGAAAAACAAAAGTAAAAGTTTTGATTACAGCAATAAATGGTGCTGGTGATGAAGTTGGAACTTACACAGCAGAAACGGAAGTAACAGTAAAAGAAATTCCGTTAGAGTCTATTGCATTTGATAAAGTAATCAAAGAGATGACAGTAGGTGGAAAAGATAAGCTTGGAATTATCTATAATCCGGAGAACACAACAGAAGTAAAAGATGTACAGTGGAGTAGCTCAAATCCAGATGTACTAGTTGTAGAGAATGGAAATCTCACAGCAAAGAAGGTTGGAGAAGCTGAAATTACAGCGAAAGTAGGAAGTAAAGAGATTACTTGCAAGATCGTTGTAAAAGAAAATATTTCAGGAAAAGACCAAAAGACAGATAATCCGAAACTGAACATTAAAAAGGCTACAAATAGTACAAAGAAGAATGGAACAACCACAAAGAGTGGCATAAAAACAGGGGATACAGCTAATATTGCATTGTATAGTGCATTATTGTTATTAGCTGCAGCCGCAGTAGTTCTTATTTTGAGAAAAAGAATAAGCACAAAATAAAACTGTCATAATAAAACAGCGTGGTGAGTGAATTGCTACGCTGTTTTTTCATAGGAGGAAGAATACATGAAAAGAAGAGTTTTAGCTATTTTAGTAGCGGTCACACTTGTTGGGGGAACTTGTCTGACTACATATGCAGAAGAAAATAATAGTCAGGATACGGAGGCAGCACAGATAACAGAAGAAAATAATAGTCAGGATACGGAGGCAGCACAGACAACAGAAGAAAATAATAGTCAGGATACGGAGGCAGCACAGACAACAGAAGAAAATGAAAGTCAGGCTGAAGAAACAACAAAGATTATAGAAGAACAGGATGCCGGGGAAGAAGAGGATGAATTGTTCTCGCAGACTGCGAATCAGGAAATTGCTGTTCAAAAAATGGATTCCAAAGTCTCGATTATAGGAATTGGAAATCAGTATTATACTCCGGGGGATTATACATGGAATTCAACAACAAAAGAAATTTATCCAGGAGTTACGTACGACATTGAAAACAATGTATTAACTTTTAATAATGCTGATGTTTCAGTTCCAAAAGTATTGACGGATAGCGGGACACATGTTTATCCACCCTTTGATATAACAGCGGAGGGAGAAGAGAGTGATTTAACAGTAGTAATCAAAGGAACGAACCGGATTGGATATTCAGAAACAATAGAAGATAACTTAACCATTGATAATATTATGCATTTCTCACATTTCAGAAAGGTGACATTTACAGGTGATGGAACTCTGACTCTTGCTTCTCAGGGAAATACCATAGATGGGATTAGTATGGGATTTTGTCCATATGAAGCAAGAGATACAGATGGAACAAAATTTGAGATGCAAGATTGTACGTTAAAGATTGACGCAACAAAAACCAGTGTAATGTCATTTAAGGGGATTCGTTTATCGGATGATTTTATAATGAAGTCAGGAACACTAATAATTGATGGAGGAGACGGCAATGAGACAAATTCATTTTTTGGAATAGGAAATCAGTTTTCTTACGGGAAAAGAATTGATCTGTTAGGAGGAACAATCAATATTAATGGACCGAAAGGTTATTCCTCTGCAATAGATTTTGGACATGGAGTTTTGAATATTGAGAATATGACTATAAATATTGATGATCAATTATGCAAATACGGTCATGCATTTTACGGGAAAGCAGATCCGGAGGGAATATGCAAGGAGAGTGGAAAAATATATGTGAAAAATTCCAATATTCAATATAAATCTAAGGTTCAATCAGGATATGCAGATTCTGTAGTTTGTGCAGAGCTTGAGGAGACAGGAAAATTATACAATTATGTAGGAGATGAAAGTGCTGACCAAAAAGTAAATTCATTGGTGGAACCCAATCAATTCGTAGAAGGCAAATCTTGTAGGTATGCTAACTTTATAATCAGCACAAAGCCATTACAGGGTGAATCCGAAGTGACTTTGGGGGATATCAATGCAGATGGACAGATCAATCTGACAGATGTAGTCTTGTGCCTGAATCATAGTTCCAAGAAAAGCCTGCTTACAGGAGATGCTCTTGCAGCCGCAGATATCAATCAGGATGGAGCAGTCAATCTGACAGACGTTATGCGATTGATGAATTACGTAGCTAAAAAGTCGACAACATTGTAAAAATTAAATATTAGATGACGGATAGTAAATAAGATATTTTATTAGAAAAACAGAAACACAGCGTCTTGTGAAGCATATTATTGTATCACAGCGCTGTGTTTTTATAATCTGTATGTCATGCAATAGCATGACGCGCACCTCGCAGCAAGAATGCCGAGGCATTCTTGAAAAAGAGACAGAGTGGAAAGAAATCCATCCTGTCTCTTTTTGCGTATGTGAAAATGTGATATAGTAGAAACAACAAAGTTATCACAGATAAAAATGCCTATTAGACATAGAAAGAGGCAGTAGAAAAGAACAATATTGACACAAAGGAGGAAATATAATTATGGCTTTTTTTGACAGAATGAAAGATTCACTTACAACAGCAGGACAGGAAGTTTCGCAGAAGGCGAAGAATGCAACGGAGAATGTCAGATTGGGAAACTTGATCAAGAACAATGATAAGATGGTAGATAAATTGCTTTACCAGGTTGGTCTGAAATATTATGAAGCACACGGACAGGAAGAGGGAACAGAGTATCAGGAGTTATTTGCAGAGATTAATCGTCTGAAATCAGAAAATGCTGCATATCAGCAGGAGTTGGATAATCTGGCAGCTACAAACAAATGTCCGCAGTGTGGATTTGGTAACAACGCAGGTGCAAAATTCTGCATTAGTTGTGGAGCGCCACTGAATCAGACTCCGGTTGCACCGGCACAGTCAGCACCTGGAAAATGTTGTGACAAATGTGGGGCTTTGAATGACGTGGAAGCCTTATTCTGTACGGAGTGTGGAAATCGATTAAATACACAGCCGGCGCAGCCAATGACCTATACAGTGCCGGAAGCAGACGAGGTAGTTGAAACGACAGTAGCAGAGGATATGCCAGAGGAAGCTGAATCCGAGAAAGTTGATTCAAAGGAAGTTGACTCAAAGGAAGTTGACTCAGAAGAAGTTGACTCAAAGGAAGTTGACTCAGAGGAAACAGTGACTGAAGTAGACGATACGCAAGAGCCGGTAACAGAAAAAGGCCCGGCATGCTGTGCAAAATGTGGAGCACCATTAGAAGAAGATGCATTATTCTGTACATCATGTGGAGCAAGAGTTTAGGGGAGTTATAAAGAAGCTGAAATTCGGTTAAAAGAGACTGTCGGAGGCATTCTTGAAAAAAGAAGATAAGGAAGAGAGTAAGGAGGACAACTATGGCAAAATTTTGTTCAAAATGTGGCAATGAGCTGAAAGAAGGAGCAAGGTTCTGTTCTGTGTGTGGAAACCCGGTAAAGCAGGTACAGAGCGCACAGAGTGAGGCAACAGCAGGAACTAATGAAGAGAGACAAGGAGTGTCTTCACAGCAGCAGGGATTTACTGCCCAGGATATGCAGTATCAGCAGATGGCAGGATCTGCTGCACCAGTGAAGAAAAATAAAAATTTATGGCTGCTTGCAATCCCGGCAGCGATTCTTGTAATTTTGCTTGTAATTTTCGGAATCAAAGCCGTTCTGTCACCGGCATATTTAAAACCTGTCAAATACATGGAAAAAGCATTCAATAAGCAGGATATTGATCTGATGAAAAAAGCAGTGCCAGATGAGTATGCAGAATGGATGACGGATGATATTGTAGATTATATGTTTGATTTGGACAGTGATTATAAAATTACGATTAAAGTTACCGATAAAGAAAAAATTGCAAAAAAAGATCTGGAAGAGACTCTGATTGATGATTATTATGTTCTGGACAGCATTGCTGAAGATGCAAAGGCGGGATATATTCTGGAAGCAGAGGCAACATTAAAACAAGACGGAGAAAAAGATACACAGGATATTACACTTGTAGTGGTTAAAGTAGATGGAAAATGGGTGATTGTCTCCGGATTATAAAATAATGAAAAGAAAGACGGGAACAAAAGTTATGCAGGAACAGACAAAGGAAAACAAACTGCCAGTAGTGTTATTGGCGGTCATAATTGTAGTATTACTTGTAGGAAGCATTGTAATAGGAATATTTGGCGGTGGAGGAAAGAAAGTTGAGACTGCTGTTCCAAAGAAAGATATTAAAGCTGCAAGAGAGGCAGCAGAGCTTTCAGATGAGGGGGAAGTTCAGACAATTGCAATCGACAAAGATATTATTGTGAATGCCGGTGGCACTGGAAGTGCAGATGAGAAGAGCGAAATGCAGGATTCACAGACAACAGAGGATTCCCAGACAGTACAGAACACGGAAGATTACATTTTCCCGAATAGTTCCTCAGTACTTCTAACAGATGCAGAGGTGTCCGGAATATCAAAAGACCAGCTCAGAATTGGAAGAAATGAAATTCTTGCCAGACATGGAAGACGTTTCAACGACCAGGCACTGCAGCAGTATTTTGACAGCAAGAGCTGGTATAACGGAACCATTAGTCCGGACGAGTTCGATGCAAATTTAGATTCCAGATTGAATGATGTGGAACGTGCCAACATCGAAATCATCAAGAAGTATGAGTAACAGGGGGGATGAGAAATGTTTTGTCCAGAATGTGGATATAAGAATGTAGAGGGTGCGGCTTTCTGTGAGAACTGCGGAACGAAACTTACAGGGATGCCGGGAAGTATAAATCCAAAGGAAACCTCTTATGAAAAAACAGGAGAAAAAACAACAAAGAAAAGCGTGCCGTTTGGGAAGATAAATAAGATGCTTCTGATAGAGATACCAATCGCAATAATCAGTCTGTTAATATTCATTATGGTCTTCCAGGCAAAATTCAGCGTCAAAAGTGTGGTAGAGCGTTATGTGGAAGGGATGGGTGACGGAAACTGGAATCAGGTTTATGATACACTTTATCTTAATGATTCCGGAGACTTTATGTCAAAGCAGGCATTTGTTACTTCCCAGACTATCAATGGAATAAAATGGGATGAGGATCTGGAAGTTCAGAAGATCCGCAAAAAGACAAGCAACACATATCGTGTAAAATACGAAGGTGATAATGGCATTCAGAGAATCGATGTAAAGGTAAAAAGAAGAGGTCTTACATGGAAAGTTGATGAAGCGGATACATTTCTTTCAAAAAACTTTTCTGTAGCGGTTCCGAAAGGTGCAGAGATTAAAATTGATGGAATTACACCAGATTCAAAACTGAAATCCCAGGATGAGATTGAAGGAATGGATACCTATACCATTAAGAAGATATTTGGAACAAGTCATTATGTAGAAATCAGCGGTTCTGACATTGAGACTACAAGTGCTGTACTTGAGTCATACGATGAACCTACTGTTATGACAGCCGGATACAGTAAGGCTACGGTGGAACAGATGGCAGATCAGGCAGTAAAAGATCTGAACAACATTTTCCAGGGAGCTGCCGCAAACAAACGTTTTAGTGATCTCGATATTTTGAATAATATGTATGCGGATGAAAAAGATTCTGCAATCAGAAAATATGAGAGTGCGAGGGACGATTATTTTGAAAATGGAAATAACAGCTGGGAGTTTCTGAACTATACAATAACGAATTGTGAGGCTCAGGCACAGATGATCACAAGAGATCAGAAACAACTGATTGAGGTGACGATCAAAGGTGATGCTCAATGGGAAAAGAATTATGTCTACTATGATGGAGACAAGGAGAGAGAGACAGAAGATGCAGAACATACATTGTATTACATTGATGATGGTGGAACATGGAAATTGTATGATTTAGATCTTTGGACCTGGTAAAATATGAACTGGAAAAGGAAGAGACGAAATGTTTTGCGAAAAGTGTGGAAAGAAACTGGAAGATGGAGTGAAATTTTGTCCAAGCTGTGGAAACCGGGTAGAAATACCGGAAAATCAGACTGATACGGTCTATGAACAGCCGGAAAAAAGTAAGAAATCCAGAAAAAAAAGTAAATTACCACTTGTTCTGATTGCGGTGCTGGCAATTATTTTGCTTGCAGGTGGAATTTTATACGGAACGGTCGGCCTTGATATGCAGAAAGATAAGTTGGCTGTGAAAATAAAAAAAGCTGGAATCCCACAGTACACGGAAGAAATGAACGAAATTGTGGATGAATGGGATGATTTTGGAATATTCAGCATTTCTGATAAAAGAAATGATCTTCATAAGCTGAAAAAGATTGTAAATTATTTGGATGAGTACAACACAGCAGCGGATGAGTACAAATCCATGAATAAAGAAAAAGAGCAGTATGCGTTAGATGAGGATAGTTACAAAGAATATGAAAACGCACTTCATGACTGTAGCGATGCGATTGAGCAGAAAAATCCGGAGTCACTTATAAATGCAGTCGAGATTGCAAAAGAAACACTGAAGGATTTGAAAAAAGCAGATGATAGTTATGTAGATGACCGGGTAAAGATGTATGAGGGACTGGATCTTAAAGATGCTGGGGACGATGTTGTCTCCGGATATAAAAAGAATCTGAAAGAGATTCAGGATTTGATTGGAAAAGGGAAAAAAGATTACAAAGCTATTAAGGAAGCATTTTCCAAGATGGATCAGATCGTGTACCAGTACATAGAGCCAAAGAATCAAGCAGTCGTATCCATCCAGCAGATTGATGCCAGTGAATTTCCAACTGTAAAACTATATATGAGTATCAAAGATAAGACAACCGGAAATGTAATTGAAAATCTGGATGATGCATTTTTCTATATCAATAAGCAGGATGCAAATGCAAAGTATGTAAAACAGGTCGTGAAATCAGCGAACCAGTTGAACGAAAAAGAAGCGCTGAAAGTAGATATGGTAGCTGATGTCAGTGGAAGTATGGATGGTTCACCGCTAAACGAGGCAAAACAGGTAATGTCGGATTTTGTCGGAAGCGTGCAGTTTGATGCAGGAGATCTCGTGGAATTGACATCATTTTCAACCGGAGTATGTCTGGAACAGGAATTCAGTGATGATGCTGCAACCTTGACCAATGATATCAATAATCTTGTTACAGGTGATATGACAAGTCTTTACGATGCACTTTACACAGCTGTTGAACGTGTAGCAGCACAGAACGGTGCAAGATGTGTGATTGCATTTACTGATGGAAATGACAATTACAGTAATTGTACAAAAGAAGATGTGGTAAATGTTGCAAATCGTTATCATGTACCGGTATTTATTATTGGAATCGGTTCCATTGATTATGCTGATGTAAATGATATTGCAACTCAGACCGGAGGCATGTATTATAACGTCAGCGATGTAACTTCCATGGATAAGATATACGAAGAAATCTATCAGATGGAAAAACAGCTCTATCTGGTGGAATTTGAAGATAATACAGGTGCAACTGTCGGGGATACCGCAAATATTCAAGCCGGATACCACAGTATCGATTATGGCGGAGAATGTGAATACACATACACTCCGAACGTTCTTATGAGTGCCCAGAGTGGGGATATATACACAGATGGTCCTCAGGCAGCAGTAGAAGGCTATCTGAAGAACTTCGACAGCGCTATGAATAAATCTGATTTTTCTCTGATATCCGGATATTTGAAAAATGGAAGTCCGATATACACAGAACAAGAAAAATACGTTCTGCGCGATATTACAGAACGATTAGATTCCTATGAACTGACAGACGTGTCATACGCAGACGCCAATAACTGCGTCATATCCACAAGAGAAACTTACTATGTACAAGTAAAAGGAAAACCATTACAACTTATGACCCAGGAATGTAAGTATAACGTAGAAAATCAGGGCGATAAGTGGCAGCTTACATCATTCGCAGATATTAAAGTCGTATCAAGAATCAAACAATAAAACAATCTTGGCATGGATGCTTTCCTGTAATTTACAGGAGGCATCCATTTTTTGTATAACAGGAAATTGCATTTTCTGTTATACAAAAAGCCTCCGGCAGAAAAATTTGATGAAACGTATTATTTCTTCAAATCAAATTCCTTGCTAAGATCTTCAGATATTTTTGCGATAGTACCAGGTTCAAAAATATTGTTCAGCCCTGCAATTGTGAGTGCTTCCTGATATTTTGTCCCAGCAGGAACTGTGGTGAGAGTCATATATTTGGCAACACCGGAATGAAAATCACCCCGCGATTCTAAAAACAGTTCGAAAGAAGCAAGGGCAGAGGTGGCATAACCAATATAATAAAATGGCTCTTCAAAAACATGATCAATATAAGTCCAGGATGTGTCATCGCTGATGAAATTGTTATATTCATCACTGACATTTTCCCAAATCTGATCCAGTTTTTTAATATCCAGATCCGGAGTCGTATAGGAACGATATTCCGCTTCATTTATTGTAAATCCATCTGCAACAGAAACCATCATATCAAAAATAACAAAGGAAGCCAGGGCATCGCCACATTCCGGATAATAGGTATCATAATAATCATAGCAGATTAATTCTAATCCTTGCGACATGATCTCTGAGACATCGGTTATATCGCGAGAATCAAATGGATGAGCAGGATTGTGGTAATAATAATTGTAGTGTCCGAATTCATGCAGGAGGGTTGAATAATCGGAGATGGTCTCATATGGAGAACTGTAAATATAAGCATCATTGTAGGCAGGCAGTGGTGCAGAAAAACTCAAGGCCGGATATTTCAGAGAAGACGCCTCGACATCATACAAAGTATTTTTTTGCAAATGAATCAAGGATTCCTCCAGTGCAGGACAGACTTTTTGAATACATTTGCGAAGCCGGTGGATTTTTTCCTCTCCACGGTCATGGTTTTCGTCATATACAACATAAATAGAATCATCCTCAGTGACGGAAGATACATATTCGTGAAATACAGGTATGAAATGATCTTTCACTTCATTTTCGATTTTCTTTAGATCGGTCATTGTGTAATCACGACCATATTCAACGGCATAGACAAAATCAGGGTAATTGGCATAACCGAAAGACCGGGCAAAAGCATTGTTCGTATTTACAAGGTCAATGTAGAGCTGTTTGAGTTCTTGTTCTTTGGCGTCCTGTGTGATCAGAGTCTCATAACGTTGGAGTAATTTGTTTTTTTGTTGCTTCAGTGCAATTGCTTCATTAGAATAGATCAGTGAATTTTCTATCCGGGAGGCTTTATCTTCTCCAATGTAAGAACGAAAGACATCGCTGTATTGGGAAGATAAGGCACGCTGAAACAGACTGGAGGTTTTTTCAAAACTATCAGTATAGGCAGATTCTTTGTTATGATAACGCTCCGCTTTTTCCTGGCTTTCGGTATCCAGATAATACGCATATTGCGCTAAAGTTGCATCAGTCAAAAGCATGTTCAGTTGTTCGCATAACTGATCATAGAGACTGAGAATCCGTTCTTCATTACCGTCACTGTCAAGAGCGGTATGAAATTCATTGAAGGTAGATTTAAAGGTATCGATATCGATAGAATCCATAGAACGGTCAGTCAGGGAAAGGTTGGAACGGTTGAAATGATCCGTATACTTGAAGTCTGAATAAGGTTTGACCGTTTCTTTTGCAGATATATGATTCTTGACGTCGGTATGCTTTTGAGACGAGTCACGGTTATTGCAGCCGGAGCATATAAATGCAGCCAACAGGCAGGAACAACATACTGTTAAGAGTAATAAATATTTTCTTTTCATAAGGCAACCTCCTTTTAAAATATCAGCTGGGAGTCAATCCCCCAGCTGATATAGCCTCCTGCAGGATTGCAGAGATGCGCAGTAGAAGTATGTCATGCAATTGCATGACGCGCACCTCGCAGCAAGAATGCCTCGGCATTCTTGAATGGATGATTTGTCTTTTTTAGTTGAAATAGTATAACAGGTTTGTAAGGCATCCACAAGGATAGAAAGATCTAATTTTCAGGAAAATGATTGACGAAATTTGAGGCGAAAATCTGTGTATTTTTGAAGGTGGATTTTGCTTTTGTGGGAGTAGTTCTTCATGATACAATGAAAAAAACAATACTTGGCTTATCACAAGAAAAAAGATTCATGGCAGGTAAATCATATAGGAGAGGAGGAAAGGGTCATGGTAAAAAGAATATTAGGTGGAATTTTATTTATATGTATTGGAATTTTTTTGATGATTGCTTCAATAAAAATGATTTTTGTAGATAATCCAAAGGCAAAGAAGCTTTTAAGTGAAGCCGTCTATGTCACGACAGATACGGTAGATCCGGCAAATGATGGGAAAGCAGTTATCGTATCGGCGCCTTTTAAGCTCGTTGAACCGGCGTATGATGATGAAATGGGGATTACCTTAGACAGTATTCGTATTTCACGCAAGAAAGAGAGGACGGAGTATGAAAGAAAACAAAATGATGAGGATGGCCGGAAGGAAAAGTTAGTGTGGAATCAAGAGGGGGCTTCGGAGGAATATATAGGAGAAGGAATGGTTGGCGGCTACACGCTTTCCGAGGATTTTATCCATATGATCCGAATGACCGGCACCTGGAAAGACTATGATGAACAGGTATTAAAAGAACTTGGTTACGCCTTTGTATCGGATCCATCATATAGTCAGGGATATTTTATAGAACCACTGGATCAGACAGAAAGATCTTACCAATATTATCTGGAAAATGATATCCGTTATTCTTATAGTTATGCAGATTTCAAGGATGGCGATAAGGTGACGGCTATCGGTATTCAAGACGGACAAACGTTAAAAAAAGCACCTGGAATGACGGAATATTTGATGAAAGGTGATATGGATATGGAAACTGCAATAAAAGAAGGTGGTGCCGCAGGGATTGGATTGCAGATTTTTAGTATTGCGATTTCGTTGATCTTTATGCTTGGCGGTGTACTGATGTTTGTAATAAAGAGGTGATTCTATGTCAATGATATGGGCTGGGGCAGTTGAAATCGCACTTGCATGGGCGGTTATACTGGGCGTAAAAATTGCAAGTAATGCATTTGAATGGAAATTCGAGCATCTATTGCCGAATTACTGGTATCCGGTTGTAAAAAGAAAATTAGCAAAACCAGAGACAGCAACTTTAAAAGATAAGGGAATACCAAAAAAAATATCCGATGAACTGGAAGGTCTGCTGGCATTTATGCAAGGCGGCAGTTTGCAAAATAGCAGAATTCGAATGGATCGTACTTTTCAGGATAAGATAGAGCACGAGACAAAGCAACTGAAAAAAAGAGGTCTGGCAAGACAATTTCATGTTACAAATTTAAAATTGTCGGAGAAGAATGAAAAAAAGAAAGATTTCAGACATTGGAGCGATGCTGGACGTGAATGGAGAGAAGTTATCGTAGAAGCGTCTGTTTCGGACAAATATCTAAGCAAAGATAAGAAAAAAGTACTCCATGAAACAATCTATCCTTACGGTGCGATATTACTTCGTCAGTCACGTCACATCCGACATACAGATAAGGCAGATAAGGACAGAAAAAAGGAACAGACATTTTACAGTGAATATTCACAGATGACTTGCCCAAGCTGTGGCGCGCAGTTAAATTTAAAAGGAAATGAAACGAATTGCCCTTATTGTGGCGCCTTTATACAGAGTCAATTTTACGATTGGCAGACAGAAGATTTTCGAATCTATTACCTTCCGGATCCGAATGCAAGGAATCTGTTATACACAGGCGGACTGATCCTGGCACTATTTTTACCGGCAGTTCCATGTATACGCTTCATCTCAAATATGTATCTTGCATTTGGTCTTGCATTTGTATTGACCATTTTAGTAGCTTTTGGAATGCTCTCTTTCATAACTCCGAAATTAGAGAAAGAGGAAAAGTTGAAAGAACAGATTGTCCGATATGACGAAAGCTGGCTGGCAAGTAACATCAATGAAGCATTGTATAAATCCGTACTCACACCGGAACTACTTACATATATTGTTGACGATATAAAGATAAAAAGCGTAGAAAATACAGAAGATACAACGACAATTTCAGTGAGTGCAAAACTGCGCAGGACTATTTTGGAAAACGATCAGCATATTGTCGTGAAAAACGAAAAAGAAAACTGGACGCTTTCAAGAGCACTACATCCAAATCGATTAAAATCAAAAGGACAGGACATTGTAATAGAAAAAGAATGCCCAAGCTGTGGCGCCAATTATGTTCCGGATGAGAAAGGCTGCTGTTCCTATTGTGGATATAGTTTGAAAGTTGATAACTCAAAGTGGAAAATAAATGCCAGTGAGAAAAGAAATATGTCTACTATAGTATAGTCGAAAGTAATATATTAATAAAATGTTTGACATAGAATAAGCAGACTGTTAATATAATATTAGAAAAGGTGCTACTGATGACGGTTCGCCTGATTTATTAATTAAAAAAATAACCGCTTAACTTGTCAGGTTAGGGGCGGTTATTTTTGCGTCTTGGAATCATGCCACGCAAAGCGAACCGCCATCAACACGTCAACGTGTAGTAGCACCTAAAAATATTTTAACAAAATAAATATATTTTATCAATATAATATTTCTAAAACAATAAGTAATGTCTTGATAGAATAGGAATATCATAAAATGCTTTGAAAAGCAGTAGAAGTCGTAGTGTAATATAAGAGAGCATGCATCGATCTGACTACTGTGCAATGAAGATGAGACATAAAAAACGTGCTAGTTCATACTGGCACGTTTTTCGTATTCAATGGCTCATCGGAATGGTTTGCACAGGGAAGGAAGAGGCATGCTCTCTTATTTATACACGAAAACTATACTTTACAAACATTTTACAATCCCGCCGTTTTTGATTTTACATTCTCCTTTTATGATAATAACTGTCGACGAGGTAAATAATAAAAAAGAATTATTGTACAAGACAAAAGGAGATTACGAAAATGAAATTGAAAAAGTTTATTGCAATGGCAGCAGTAGTTGGAATGGTAGCCGGACTGGCAACTGGATGTGGTGGATCAAAATCAGATGCAGGATCTGATTCAACAGGAAGTGATACAAAGACAGAAAGCTTAAGCGGAACAATTACAGCAGCTGGTTCTTCAGCGTTAAAACCGCTGGCAGATGATGCAGCAGATTCATTCTTAAATGAGAACCCGGACGTATCTATTACAATTGATGCAGGAGGATCAGGAGAAGGACTGAAGCAGGTATCCGAAGGAACAGTTGATATCGGAAACTCTGATGTAGCCGCTGAGGATAAGTTAGATGCAGATAAAGCAAAAGAACTTGTAGATCATCAGGTATGTGTTATTACAATGGCACCAATCGTAAATGAGGATGTTGCAAAAGCAGGAGTTAAGAGTCTTACAAAAGATCAGCTCATCAGCATTTTCACAGGAAAGACAACAAACTGGAAAGAAGTTGGTGGACCAGATGAGGACATCGTGCTCGTAACAAGACCAGGATCTTCAGGAACAAGAGCTACTTTCCAGAAATATGCATTAGATGGAAATGAAGAAGCTTCCAATGCATCTATGGAGACAGACGATTCAGGAGTACTTCTTACAAATGTAAAAGATACAAAGGGTGCAATTGGTTATGTTGCTCTTTCTTATCTGACTGGTGATGCAGGAGTTGAGACAGTTGCAATTGACGGAGTAGAGCCTACACTTGAGAACACATACAGTGGAGAGTACCCAGTATGGACATTTGAGCATATGTATACAAAAGGTGAGCCAAACGAAGTTGTAAGTGCATTCCTTGATTACATCACAGGTGACAAATATGGAAGCCAGATGGAGAAACTTGGATATGGCGTTTCTTCTAAGATGACAAAGACAGAGCACTAATCAGGAAAAACGAGAAGTGGCAGGGCAGACGAAAATATATCAATGTCTGCCATGCCATTTCTTATGAAAATCAGGTGAATGATATGAATAAAAAACAAAGTATGTTTGCAAAAGAATATGCCTGGAGAGGACTTATGACAGCCGGAGGCCTTCTGGTTATCGTAATCACGATTTGTATCGGAGCATTCCTTGTATATAAAGGTTCTGGCACATTTACCATATTCCACCATTCCCTTTCAGACTTTCTGTTTTCAGCAGATTGGGGACCGGCAGATAATGCCGAAGGCGGTGGTACGGTCGGAGCATTGATCTTTATCGTAGGTTCTCTTTGTACATGCGGACTTGCACTTTTGATCGCAACACCATTTGCACTGGGATCAGCAATCTTTATGATTGAAATTGCACCGAAATTCGGTGAAAAATTTTATCGTCCGATTGTAGAAATATTTGCAGGTATTCCATCGGTTGTATACGGATGGGTCGGATTGACAGTGTTGATTCCGGCAATTAAAAAAATATTTGGATTACAGGTCGGACATTCTATACTGGCAGCGGGAATCGTACTCGCACTTATGATATTTCCGACAATCAGCAATGTGGCAGCAGATTCTATAAGTTCTGTTCCAAAAGACTATCGTATGGCAGCTTACGGACTTGGATCGACCAGATGGCAGTCAATCTATAAAGTTGTACTTCCGGCAGCAGGCTCAGGAATTCTTTCCGGTATTATCCTTGGACTTGCAAGGGCATTTGGTGAGGCGCTTGCAGTTGCAATGGTTATCGGGCAGACGACAGCACTTCCAACTGGCATTTTCTCTACGACAAAGAGTCTGACAACGGAGATCGCGGCACAGATGGGAAATGCGACAGAAGGTGGAGAGATGAAGACAGCACTTTGGACAATGGCATTACTGTTATTCGTATTGTCCCTTGTATTTATTCTGCTGATTCATTATTTCTCCAGACCGAAGAAAGACAAAGAGTAAGGAGGAGACGAGAAGATGAACAGAATAAAACGTGCGCGTGGAACCAATAGCGTAATGACAGGCGTATTCTATCTGATCGCAGTTTTCTTTTTTGCACTTTTGATTTCATTTGCATCTTATGTGATTATAAAAGGATTCAGCGGTGCGACTCCGGAAATGTTCCGTTTTCTGAGAAAAGGAAGTATTGGAAACCAGTTATTCAATACGATTTATCTTGTATTCATATCACTGGTATTTTCCGTACCGCTTGGAGTAACTGCAGGAATTTATCTGTCTATGTATGCAAAAAAAGGATTTTTGACCAAGTTCCTTCGCATCTGCATCGAGACACTTTCCTCATTACCATCTATCGTAGTCGGTTTGTTTGGATATTTGGTATTCCTTGTGTTTTTCGGACTTGGAAAAAGTCTTCTTGCCGGAGCACTTTCCATTTCCATACTGGCAATTCCAGTTATTACAACGACGACAGAGGATGCAATCAATGGACTGCCAGATGATTATCTTCAGGCAAGTCTAGGACTTGGTGCAACGAGGTGGCAATCCATCTATCACGTACTTCTTCCGGCCTGTATTCCACGAATTATGACGGGTGTGATACTGGCAGCAGGAAGAGGATTTGGTGAGGCGGCAGCGCTTCTTTATACAACTGGTTCCGGAACAGATATCCGTTGGGGTAATTGGAATCTGACAGCACCGACCTGTCCGTTAAATGTATTTCGTCCGGCAGAGACGTTATCATTACAAATCTGGGGCTTACAGATCAATGGACAAGATCCGAATCTTGCCAATCTGTCAGCGGCAGTTTTGATGATCCTCGTTCTGTTATTTAGTATCGGGGCAAATGCCTTGAGCCGACATATCAATAAAAAGACGTCAGGTGAAAGTGTATAGAAAGGATAAAAAAATATGGCAGATCAATCAAAAAAATATAAATTTGATATCAGTAATCTGAATCTGCATTATGGTGATTTCCATGCATTAAAAGATGTAAATATGCAGATTGAAGCGAATAAGATTACAGCTTTTATCGGGCCGTCCGGATGTGGAAAGTCTACATTTTTAAAGACTTTGAACCGCATGAATGACTTGGTAGAGAATTGTAAGATCGATGGAAAGGTGCTGCTTGATGGCACAGATATTTATAAGGATATGGATGAAATTACTCTGCGTTACCGTGTCGGAATGGTATTTCAGCAGCCAAATCCATTTCCGAAGAGCGTATACGACAATGTGGCATATGGCCCAAGAATTGCCGGAATCAAGAAAAAATCGCAGTTGGATGAGATTGTGGAGCGAAGCTTAAGACAGGCAGCTATCTGGGATGAATTAAAAGACAGACTTCATAAAAGTGCGCTTGGACTTTCCGGTGGACAGCAGCAGAGACTTTGTATCGCAAGAACACTTGCGGTAGAGCCGGAAGTTATATTGATGGACGAACCAACTTCTGCACTGGATCCGATTTCAACATCGAAGATTGAAGACCTTGCGATGGAACTGAAAAAAGATTATACTATTGTCATGGTAACTCACAATATGCAGCAGGCTGTCCGTGTATCTGACAATACTGCATTCTTCCTATTGGGCGAAGTGATCGAGTATAACGATACAGAAAAATTATTCTCTATTCCTTCTGACAAGCGTACAGAAGACTATATTACAGGGAGGTTCGGTTAAGATATGCGTAATAAGTTTGATATGCAGCTGGAACGTCTCAACAGCCAGCTGACCCATATGGGAGAAATGTGTGAGATTGCAATTACCAGAGCAACAAAGGCTCTGGAAGATGGTAAGGTTGACGAGGCGAAAGCTGTCCAGGAGGCAGATGAAGAGATTGATCAGTTAGAAAAAGATATCGAACGTCTTTGCCTGAAGCTTCTGTTACAGCAGCAGCCGGTAGCAAGAGATCTTCGCCAGATTTCAGCGGCACTTAAGATGATCACAGACATGGAACGAATTGGAGATCAGGCATCTGATATTGCGGAGATTATTATTTCTGAAAAGAAGGCTGAGGCAGCAGATATTCCGGTTATTGTGAAGATGTCTGAAGCAGCAGCAAAGATGGTTCGGGACAGTGTGAATGCTTATGTGGAAAAAGATCTGGAGTTGTCACGTGCTGTTATCGAATACGATGATGTTGTAGATGAGATGTTCGAGGAAAATAAAAAACAGCTGATCGATTACATTTCCAAGAATAGCGGAGAAGGTGGAAAGGAAGCCATTGATCTGATCATGGTCGCAAAATACCTGGAGAGAATTGCAGATCATGCGACCAATATTGCAGAGTGGGTAGAATTTTCTATTACAGGAATCCACAAGGAGAGCAAAGTATGATATTTTTTGTAGAAGACGATAGTAATATTCGAGAATTAGTCATATATACACTTGAGACCACGGGCTTTAAAGCACGTGGTTTTGAGGATGGAAAGGAATTTTTAGAAGCGCTGGCACTGGAGACACCGGAATTGATCTTATTAGACATTATGCTTCCGGGAATGGATGGGCTGGAGCTTTTAAGCAAATTAAAAGCGTCACCGAAGAACCGTGATATTCCGGTCATTATGTTGACAGCAAAAGGTGCAGAATACGATAAAGTAAAAGCACTGGATGCCGGGGCAGACGATTACGTGACCAAACCATTTGGAATGATGGAGCTTGTATCCAGAATCAAAGCAGTCCTTCGAAGAACACAGAAAGATACACAGGATCCACAGGACGTCATTGTTCTTGGTGACATTGAGATGAATACGAAAAAACATGAAGTAACTGCAGATGGAGAAGTTGTGACATTGACGCTCAAAGAGTATGAACTTTTGAAGCGCCTTATGAAGAACCCGAACATTGTCATGACACGGGACTGTCTGCTGGAAGACATCTGGGGATACGATTTCGACGGTGAGACGAGAACTGTCGATGTACATGTAAGAACACTTAGACAAAAACTTGGCAAAAGCGGAGAGAAGATCGAAACCGTCCGTGGCGTCGGATACAGAATGAGTGAATAACAGGGGACGGGAAGGGGACGGGGGATACGTAGCGACAGCGAGGCTCACCCGTCCCCAAAGCGAGGCGCAAGCCCGCTTGGAAAGGTACGCATATGAAACTTAGAAGCAAAATTCAACATAGTATGATCATGGTCATCACAGTGACGCTTCTGGCGGCATATGCGCTGACCACACTGGTTATCTACAGACAGAATGTAGGTTTAATGGAGCGGGAGACGCGTCAGGAAGCGGATTATATTGTAAAGGCAATCGAGATATCCGGGACAGATTATTTAAAGCAGATGGACGAGGTAGAAAAGAATACAAGAATTACCTTGATTGATCCGGCAGGCGATGTTCTGTACGATTCTACGGAAGACGCGGTGACTTTACAGAACCACAAGAATCGTCCGGAAATCAAGGCTGCCCATAAGAATGGTACTGGTCAGGAAGTCAGAAGATCCATGACGATGAGCAAGGAAATGTTCTATTATGCAAAGCTTCTTCCGGATGGAAATGTACTTCGTGTATCCAAGACTATGAACACAGCGCTTCACACAGCAATTTCAATCCTGCCGATTATGGGATTGATAGCAGTTGTGGCTCTTGCATTTGCATATCTGCTTTCCAGACAGCAGGTGGCAAAGCTGATTCGACCAATTAATGAACTGGATCTGGAGGAACCTCTGGAAAACGAAGTTTATGAAGAGCTGACACCGCTTCTTGAGAGCATTGATAAGCAGAACAAAGAAAAAGAAGCCATTGCCAATATGCGAAAAGAATTTTCAGCAAATGTATCTCATGAACTGAAAACGCCGCTTACCTCAATTTCAGGTTATGCTGAGATTATGAAGAGCGGAATTGTGAAACCCGAAGATATGCCACGCTTCTCAGAGAAAATTTATAACGAGGCAAGGCGATTGATTACATTGGTAGAAGATATTATCAAGTTATCGCATCTGGACGAAGGAAAAGTCGAACTAGAGAGACAAGATGTAGATCTTTATGAACTAACGAGAGAAATTATAAGCCGTCTGTCACCACAGGCTTCGGCAAAGAAAGTCCACATGGAGTTGACCGGAGAATCCGTTATTTACAATGGAGTCCGGCAGATTATAGATGAGATGGTCTACAATATTTGCGAAAATGCCATCAAATATAACAAAGAAGGCGGAGAGATCCGCATCTGGGTCGGAAACACACTGAATGGAAAGAAGATTATCGTGACAGATACAGGAATCGGAATTCCTAAAAATCAACAAGAACGGATCTTCGAGCGGTTTTATCGTGTAGATAAGAGCCACTCAAAAGAAATTGGCGGAACCGGACTGGGACTATCCATCGTAAAACATGGCGCAATATTACACAATGCAAAGATTCATGTAGACAGTGAATTAGGAAAAGGAACGAGGATGGAATTGACATTTTAACAACAGGGGATGTAGTCAACTGGCGATTGACTATGTCCCTAATTGCGTTCTTGGGGATAAAGAATAGGCCACTGTGAGAATGCAAAGGAATTCTTGAATTGACATATATTATATTTAATGTTAATATAGATATATCAAAAGAATAAGAAAGGTGCTACCGCTGACGGTTCGCCTGATATTAATGGGTTATGAATAACCGCTCATGTTTGCAGGACGATGGGCGGTTATTCTTCTGTCTTGGAGTTATGCTTTCCATGCATATACCCAAGACTATAAAAAGTCGCACACATCTACAATAACAATAAAACATTCAAAAAATATATTGAAATATGTTGAAACAATATATTATGGAATATACACTAAAGGAAAGAACATGTGAATTGTTTGGTAGACATGCTGTTTTCCTAAATAATCCACGATTATGTCGGTTCGAGTCTGCTCTCGGGTCTGCGCTTCTGTATAATAATTTCCTGTACCATTGATGATTGTATATCCATTCTTATCTCTTAGTATACAAAAAAAATGTTGAACGACAACTGAAACTGTCATTCAACATTTTTTAAGGAGTTTTATTTATTTACATAACTCTTCTGCCAGGTTTTCAAGCTGTGTTGTGCTTTCTTCGTTGAGCGCTGACATAATCTTTACAGTAGTTTCTGTAAATGTGATTTCTTTGCTCTTTTCAAATAACTGACGCATCACTTTGGCAGCGGTTGCAGCCCAGGAACCGTTTTCAATCAGTCCGATAGTACGTTTCTGGTAATTGCGTTCGGTCAGTGATTCAATGAACTCTCGCATAAATGGGAAGACATCCCCATTGTAGGTTGTTGTTGCCAGTACGAGGCGGTCATAGCGGAATGCATCTTCCACAGCCTCGGCAATGTCATCTCTTGCAAGATCTGTGATCGCAACTTTCTCACAGCCTTTGTCTACTAACATCTGAGCCAGTAATTCAGCAGCTTTCTTTGTATTTCCATAGACGGAAGTATAGGCAATGAGCACGCCTTTATCTTCCGGCTCATAAGCAGACCATGTCTGATACAGGTTCAGATAGAAGTCCAGATTTTCGTTCAGTACTGGTCCGTGGAGTGGGCAGATGGTCTGGATATCAAGACCGGCAGCCTTCTTAAGAAGTGCCTGTACCTGAGCGCCGTATTTTCCAACAATTCCGAAATAATAGCGTCTTGCTTCGCAAGCCCAGTCTTCCTCAACATCCAATGCACCGAATTTTCCGAATGCATCTGCGCTGAAGAATACTTTTGCATAGGAATCGTAAGTCATAATGACTTCTGGCCAGTGAACCATAGGTGCTGCAACAAATGTAAGTGTATGTTTTCCAAGTTCCAGTGTGTCTTTTTCTTTGACTAAAAGCTGGTGCTCGGCATAATCACATCCAAAGAATTGCTTCATGATGGTAAATGCTTTCGCGCTTGCCACAATTGTGGTATCTGGATAATTCTCCATAAATATGCCAATACTTGCGGAGTGATCAGGTTCCATATGTTGAATGATCAGATAGTCTGGTTTTGCATCACCGAGCACATTTTTTATATTTGCAAGCCATTCTTCTGAAAAATGTGCATCAACGGTATCAAAAATGGCAATTTTATCATCCGTGATCACATAAGAATTGTATGCCATACCATTCTCTACCTGATACTGTCCTTCAAAAAGATCAATGTCATGGTCGTTCACGCCAACATATTTGATATCTTCTGTAATAGTCATATTGATTAATACCTCCTGTATTTTGAATTTGTCATTAAAATTAAAAAGTACATCCGCAATTTTTGTAAGAACAAAAGCTGCCTCGTACAAAGCTCAAATTCGTCAGGATTATTATAACGCCATCGAAGAAAAAAAAGATAGTATTTTACAAAGTGTATTTAGAAAAATACAAAAGAGATTTCAGAATATGTTGACAATAAAAAATGTTGTGCTGATTTATAGAAAAATAATTTAATCAACTAAACCGTTGAAGCGGAGATTAAAGCAATCATGCGCGCACAGAGAGTCCGGGGAGGTGAGAGCCGGGTGGAGATGCAGTTTGCCAAATGGACCGCTGAGGGCGCAGTCGCAGTTGTGATCAGTATCGGTTCGATATCTGCATACAAGTATATCACCAGTCCGAAGGAA
>OLOG01000224.1_pt1 | contig 58302 bp, 55 predicted proteins | sample 1672351 | NCBI WGS metagenome assembly OLOG01 (sample SAMEA3136674, study PRJEB25190) | human gut metagenome | biome: human gut; feature: human-associated habitat; material: faeces | place: Austria | collected 2013 | reverse complement strand
GCAGAAACATCCTTGGTTGCAAAAAATATATTTCCAAGCTGAAAGATATGGATGCACCTGCCATTATCCGTCTTCTTTATAATAAAGATATATGCAAGTGTTCTTCCTGTGGTGGTAAGATTATTCCTCTGCCTACAGAACAACATTTTATAAAACCAAAACCACATATGCTCTGTTAACGTATCATAACTGTATATTTTTTTAGCTTCCTTAGGGAGGCTTATTTCTGGTGTCATAATACAGGACTGAATTATAAATTCTATGTGTTTCTATGTGTACACGCTATCCTATTATAAATAGAGTGTCATAATTAAAAGTCCATATAGAGTTGACGCGCTTTGTTCAACCAGAAAAAATCGAAATTGATGCAAACGAAAGGGCAGTTAATGAAAAGTCTCCATACTGCTTTTTCGTTTGCACCACCTTCGATTCTTTCCTTAACGATTTATCAAACTCATTTTATCAAAAACGGTAAGAGATAAAACGGTTTCAATAATAAATTTTCTTCTTTTCCTGCATCTTTCTGTGATATTAAATACGCCTTGCTAATATTCTGAGAAAATTTTCTGCAAAATTCCCTTATGGATTCATGTTTTCCGGATCCTGAGGACTTAACTTCAAACGCATTTATTTTACTTCCTTCCGAAATCAGGAAATCCACCTCATAATAATGCGTACTCCCTTTTTTCTCCCAGGTATGATAGTACAGTTCTCTCCCGGAAGCTGTAATCATTTGAGCAACCAGATTCTCATAAAGATATCCCAGATTTGCCGGTAATTTATCGGAAAGTAACTTCGCATAAATATCATTTTCCGTCACCGGACGGTCAATAAACATCAGTGTAACAAATAATCCTGTATCCGAAAGATATAATTTGTAACTGTCAAAATCTTTCGTGTCCGTCAGGCTGACTCTTGGATTGGTAGAATTATAGCATGGCAGAACCGTTTTTGAATCTATCAGCTCGTATAATAATTCTTCTGCTTTCGTGTTATTTCTTTTTCCGATTGCTGTGGTAATACGATATTTTCTTGCATCCTTTGCCAGATGCGCAGGAATCGCATGATATAATGCCGATATTCTTCCGGACGCATCAATTTTCTTAAAGTCTTCCTCATACAAAGATATGATCTGCCTTTTTACCATATCTATTTCTGAAAAGTTTTTTCCATTAATATAGGCTTCTACTGCCTGTGGCATCCCCCCTACTGCCATATAGATTCTCAAATCTCTCATTAATTTACGGTTGGTTGCCTGTCCAATGGCTGCTCCGCTATCATAAATCTGCTGCAATAACCCATAATTATTACCCGTGGCATCACAGAATTCTTCGTAATCCATGGGATATACTTCCAGCTTCATTTCCTCGGATGGAATCAGGATGTCCTTTACATTTTTCTTTATCGAGATCAAAGAGCCTGTTTCCAAATAACTGTATCTGCCGTCATGTATAAGATGCTTTATTGCCTGTCTGGCTTTTGGAAATAACTGTACTTCGTCAAAAATAATGAGGGACTCGTGTTCATACAATGTGATTCCGGTTTCTGCCTGCAGCCTCAGAAAAAAGATATTCAAATTTCCTATATCATCGAAACATTCCAGGATATTACTTGTTGTTTTGGAAAAATCAATTAAAATATAAGACCTATATTCATTTTTTGCAAAGGTCTCCGCAATAGTCGACTTGCCAACTCGCCTTGCGCCTTCCAACAATACCGCATATTTTTCTGAATATAACTTTTTCCATTCCAATAATTTATCGTATGCTTTTCTTTTAAAATACATAATTACCTCCACCAATATAAGTATGTTATATCACAAAACATACATTTCTTCAATTTATATATTTTATATTATGTGCGTTTCTTCATCATCTTATGCATTGTATTTGTACCAATATTCAAATAAAAGCACCTAACCTAATATGGTCAGATGCTTAATTCTGATTTATCTATCGGGATTTCTTTCCCAACAGACCATGCGTTACCAGAATCATTTTATCCGCTCGCAATTCTTTCACTTTTATATCACCGTTTTTGTAATCTCCACCTATAACATTGTTGCATGCAACTCCCATAAAGCTCCTCCTGTTTAGATTCCATTCTGACTTTCATAAACTTTAACTCTTGGAAAATCCTTTCCATTTTTAAATGCATAATATTCCTTAATGCATTCTGTCTTGGTTTATGTGCCGGGTTATCAATATTCTGCATCCCCCACATTCACATGATGCTTTGCCTTCGCATTTTGGTTAATCAGCTGACACACGACTTCGACATGCACCGTGTTCGGAAATTGATCAACTGGCGTGATTTTTTTAAGTTCATATCCGCTTTCTCTTAGGAACTTAACATCTCTTGCCAGTGTGGCGCTGTCGCAGCTAACATATACAACTTTTTCTGGCTGCATGTCTACAATGGTCTGTAGCAATGATTCCTCGCAGCCTTTGCGTGGCGGATCCACAACGATCACATCTGCGTGAGCCGTTTCGCCACCGTGGCTTTCCTGATATTCACGGTAATATTCCGGCAGAACTTCCTCTGCCTTGCCTACATAGAATTCCGCATTCGTAATATCATTGATCTTCGCATTATTCCTTGCATCGTCAATGGCCTGCGGTACGATTTCTACTCCATATACCTGCTTTGCTTTCTGAGCAAGGAACAGGGAAATGGTTCCGATTCCACAGTAGAGATCCCACACCGTCTCATTTCCATTTAAATCTGCATAATCAAGCGCCAGTCCATACAATTTCTCAGTTTGTACCGGATTGACCTGGTAAAATGAAAGCGGAGAAATCTGATATTTTACATTTCCAATATAATCCGTGATGTACGTCTGCCCCCAAAGCAGTTTTATTTCATTTCCCATGATGACATTAGTTTTTGCCTTGTTCACACTGATTGTGATACTTGTCATGCCTGGGATTTTACATAACTTATCCACAAGTTTTTCTGCATGCGGCAGTTTTTCCCCATTAATCACAAGACAGACCATAATTTCATCAGTTTTGAATCCATAACGGATGAGAACATGACGCACCAGCCCCTTATACTTCTCCTCGTCGTATGCAGAAATGTGATTATTCTCCATAAAATGCATAATAATCTCGAGAATTTTCTGATTGACCGCTACGCCCAGTGCACAGTCTGTATTCGGAATGATGCTGTGTGTTCTTCCTGCGTAAAATCCAGTGATAATGTGTCCTTCTTTGTCTGTTCCAATTGGGAACTGTGCTTTATTTCGATAATGAAATGGCTCTTCCATGCCAACAATAGGCTGCATAACTTTGTCAAGAAGTTCTGTCGGAACTTCTCCGATCCGTTCCAGATTACCACGGACTTTTCCTTCTTTAAATGCAAGCTGGGCTCCATACTTCATCTCCTGAATCTGGCAGCCACCACATCTTCTTGCCATCGGACACGCTGGCTTTTCTACACGATTTTCAGATGGCGTAACAATATTCATAAGTCTTGCATAACCGTAGTTCTTCTTTGCCTTCACAATCTTGGCTTCAACCACATCACCGATAATCGCATCTTTTATAAATAACGTATACCCATCTACTTTACCAATGCCTTCTCCCCCGACACCAATATCTTCAATTGCCACTGTAACCAAATCATTTTTCTGCATATTCATACCTCATAATAAGAATTGGGGCACCCCTTTTTACAAAAAGGGACACCCTTAATCACTGGTGGGGACGTAGTATTTTTACGTTTTGCTACGTCCCCATTACATTACTATATTGTTGTTTTTCTTAAGTTTGACTCGAACAATCTGTTATATCCAAGCCACTCTCCGGCTTTTTTGTCTTTGAATATTTCTTTTAATGTCTGCATCTTGGCATCTGCGTTGTCGGCAAGATTTAGTGCCATGGCTTCTGCCAGTGCCGGTTTTTTCGGGGAACCGTATTCTAACTCTCCGTGGTGTGCCACGATGCAGTGTTTCAGCTCACTTGCAAGCTGTTTTGGGAATTCTGGAATCTCGCGGATTGCATCATCGATCATCTCGATTCCGATAATGATATGACCAAGAAGCTGTCCATCGTCTGTGTAATCATTTTCCGGGAATGGTGACAATTCAATTGTCTTTCCGATATCGTGGCACATAGCTGCTGTGTAAAGCAGGTCTTTGTTGAGAATATCATACTGTCCAACCATATACTCGCAGAATTTCACAACACTCAATGTGTGCTCCAAGAGTCCTCCGGCAAATCCGTGGTGTACACTCTTTGCTGCGGAATGTCCTTTGAATGTGCGAATGAATTTCTCGTCTTTTTCAAAATAATACTCGATCACTCCACGCAGATACGGATTGCTGATCTGTCTTCCGTAGGAAAGCAGTTCTTCGTACATCCCATCTACGCTTTTTTCTGTCGAAGGCATATAATCTGCAGGTATGTATTCGCCTTCCTGTGCTTTTCTGATCTGGCGGATGTTCAATTGAAGATTGTTATTATAACTGATGACATCTCCGAATACTTCAATGAAATCTTTCTCATCATAATCAGCAATTCCATTGGAATTCGGATCCCAGACTTTTCCGTCCAGAGTTCCTGTCTTATCCTGAAGTATCAGATTGTCATACGGCTTTCCATTCCGCGTCTCTGCGGATCTCTTTCCTTTACATAAATATATATTTCGAATTGTTTCTCCTTCTACAAGAGTATCAATATATCTCATAATTCGTGCCTTTCTTTTCTTAATTTTATATCAGTCAGCTTCCGCTGACATTTGTTCACTATTTTCTGTTATTGTTGCAACACACCATCATAGTTTCGCATAATATTCCTTACTGTTTATACCCAACTGTGACTCCAAAGTCAATATCCACATATTCTCCTCCGGTTCCCTGACGTTTTCCACGAACAAGAATTTTATCTCCCACATTTTGCTTCATAAGCGTATTATGATAACCAAGAAGATTGATGATATCTGTATCTGCAATATTGGTAATGATATCACCACTCTGAATTCCTGCTGCCATAGCCGGAGATCCTGCATCGACTTCTTTCACATAAACACCTTGTGGAATTCCCTGTCCCTGCATCTCGCTGCTTACCTCTACACCGGACACTCCAAGATATGGTACATTTTTCCCATTAGAAAGTAATTCTATCACATCTTTGATATCAGAAATTCCATATCCGGAAATCTTATTTGTCTGATCATCTGTTCTGACAGAAGTGTTGATAATTCCAATCACCTCTCCACGGATATTCACAAGAACTCCGCTTCCGGAAATATCTCCTGCCACATCCGTATAAATGGTCTGATACTGTCCATCTGCCTTATCCAGATAATTTTCGCCAGACTCGATCACACCATATCCGGCAATCGTATCACAGCCATACAATTTCCCGACAGCAATAACTGTATCGCCTTCGGATACAACTTTTGAGCCGCCAAGTGTCGCTGTCTCAATCTGTGCCCATACATCATCCGCAATATTCTTTCTCTGAACTGCATAAACACACAATCCCAGCCCTGCATCCCGGCTCTTCAAGCTGGCATCGCACTGACTGTCTCCGGAAAATGTAACACGGATGAGCTTCGCGTCTTTTACCGGAAGCTCTCCTGCGAGAATCAGAAGTTCCTGACCATTATCTGCCACGATCATTCCGGAAATACTCTTTTCCTTATCTTCCTGATCTTTCGAAAATTCCTCTTCTGTAACAGCGCCCTGAATCTCTACAACACTTTTTCTCACTTCTCCTGACACCTGCTTCAGATTATTCAGCATTTCCTGATAGGTTTCTGTTGTCAGAACGGTTTTTTGTTCCTGGCCTTGTTCCTCTTCCTGCTGTGTCTGATTTTCTTCCTGCTGTTCGTCCTGTGGAATTGTTACTTCCGTCGGATTTTCTTCAAATCTCTTCTCCACCCACGGTTTGCACGCAAAAAAAGTAAAGCAGGCCACCAGTCCGAATATTAATCCTAACTGAATCCTTCTAAGGACGTCGTGTTTCCACTTCGCCTGATCTCCTGCCTCATCTTTAATGATTTCCTGTAAAAAAGAATACTCCTCTTCTTCCGAGTTCTGCTTTTGCTCTAATGGTTCTTTCTCATCTTTCATGCGTACACGCAGGCTCCTTTACAAACCTTATATTCAACAAAGAAGATATTTACAGTATACCTTATCCCTCTGCCTTCGGCAACGAGAAAATGAACTCGGTACCGACACCTTCTGTACTGACTACATTAATATTTTCACCGTGAGCCTGTATCGCCTCTTTGACAATTGCAAGCCCAAGGCCAGTTCCTTTTTTATCTTTTCCACGGGACAGATCGGATTTATAAAATCTCTCCCAGATCTTATTCAGTGCATTTCTCGGAATTCCAATTCCATAATCTTTGACCGACGTGTAGATCTTATCCCCACGTTCGGTCGTTTCAATCGTAATGATTGAATCCTGGTCACTGAATTTGATCGCATTATCAAGCAAATTGTAGAGCACTTGCTGAATCTTTCGCTTATCTGCTACTACTTTCAAATGCTTTCTGGCAAAGACCAGCTCAATAGAAATCTTTTTCTGCGTGCAACGTCCCTCAAAGGAGGCTGCCACATTTTTAATCATTTCATGAAGGTCAAATGGAACTTTATCCAGTAATAAATTCTTCGTATCGAATTCATTCAACGTAAGGAGGTCCTTGGTCAGATCGGTCAGTCTCTCTGTCTCAAATAAAATGATATTCAGATATTTCCCCTGCATTTCCGGCGGGATTGTCCCATCTGCAATTGCCTCTACATACCCTTTGATTGATGTCAGAGGAGAGCGAAAATCGTGTGACACATTTGCCACAAATTTCTTCTGATAATCTTCCATATCCCGAAGCTGGGAAGACATGAAGTTCAGCGATGCTGACAGATAACCAATCTCATCTTCTGTGTTCACAGGAATCTCATAGTCCAGATTACCGGACGCATATTGTTTCGCTGCCTCGGTTATCTTGCAGAGCGGTCTGTACACGATAAACTGAATTCCAAGCAAAATGGAAAATGACAACAGATAGATGACTGCAAGTGTGATATACGCTGCATTCATTAATGTAATCTGTAATTGTCCAATCTGAGTCATGCTTTTGTGTATCAGCAGATACCCTTGTGTGGAATATCCATGTACAACCGGTGCAATGACTGTAATCATATCTTCTTTAAAATAATCGTGATATGTTCCGACTTCATACTTTGCGCTGCCAATTTCTGCCGGGTTAAAATCTTCAATCGCAGTCGGTGCTGTCGGATATCCGTCGGAATGTGCGGAAGTAATCATATTACCTTCCCGGTCTACGAACCAGACTGCCCCGTCCAGATGCGCTTCCATTCCAACAAGTTGTGTATGGACAGCACTTTCATCAATCTGTCCAAGGAAATAATGTGGCAGATACTCATTTGCCACCAGGTTCGCTTCCTGATAAACATCCGCAGCCAGATCCCGTTCAAGAGGTTCTTCTGCCAATGTTCTTGTAAGCGTTGCTACTGTGAACAAACTCATGAACCCGAAAATCATATATATGATGATAAATTTTAAATACAATGTACTTTTCATACAATGCCTCTTCTATGTGGTTTCCTGATCTGTTACTTTACTTCAAACTTGTATCCAATGCCCCATACGGTGGCAAGTTTCCAGCCATTATGATCTTTGATCTTCTCGCGCAAACGCTTAATATGCACATCAACCGTACGGGTATCTCCAATATACTCATATCCCCAGATTTGATCCAAAAGCTGCTCTCTTGTAAACACCTGATTTGGAGAAGATGCCAGGAAGTAAAGAAGCTCCAGCTCTTTCGGCGGCATCTCCACATTCTGCCCATCGACCAGAACAGAATAATTCGTCAGATTGATCTCGATTCCCGGGTATTCCACACATTTTCCCTTATCTACTGCAGGAACCTCTGGTTTCGGCACTGCCTGATAACGGCGGAGCACTGCTTTTACGCGCGCCACAAGCTCTTTTGAATCAAATGGCTTCATAATATAATCATCGGCTCCAAGCTCCAGACCAAGTACTTTATCAAAAACCTCCCCTTTTGCGGAAAGCATGATAATCGGTGTATTTGCCCGCGCACGGATCTCGCGGCAGACCTGATACCCGTCAATACCCGGAAGCATCAGATCTAAAAGTACCAGATTCGGGTGATAGGTGTCGAATGCTACAAGCGCCTTCTCCCCGTCATGAACCATCATCGTGTCAAAACATTCTTTTGCAAGATACAAAGATACAAGCTCTGCAATTGCCTCATCGTCATCCACGATTAAAATTTTCTGTTTATTAACCATTATTTATTCTCCCTGATTTTTGCATTATTTCAGTTCTACAATCGTCACTCCGGCATCTCCTTCGCCAAATGCTCCTAATCTGTAAGATTTCACATGCTTCTGGCGTTTCAGATATTGGTGGATACCCGCTCTTAAAGCTCCGGTTCCTTTTCCGTGTACAACGCGCACACTTGTCAAATGTGCCAGAGACGCATCGTCCAAATATTTATCCAGCTCTGCGACCGCCTCGTCAACGGTCTTTCCAAGCAGATTGATTTCCGGGCTTACGGACAAAGATTTGCCCATCTTCACCTTACCTTTACTTGTTCTTGCAGCAGTCTTTTTCAGATATGCCGGCTTCTCATCAACAATCTCCAGATCAGAAATGTGTACTTTTGAGCTAAGAATTCCCATCTGAACCATAAGGTTGCCTTTTGTATCTGGCAGTGAATGCACTGTTCCGGTCAGATTCATGCTCAGAACTTTAACCGTCTCGCCTAATTTAAAATCAGATGGCTTATACTGCTTCTTCGGCTTCTTCACTTCCTCTGTCATGCCCTCGCGTGTCTTCTCCATCTTCTTTCTCAGGCGTTCACGCTCTTTTTCCATCTCCGTTGCCGAAACATTGGCCTTTCCAAACTTATGAAAGTTACGCATTGTCTCATCTGCTGTCTCTTTGGCATCTGCCAGAATCGCATGTGCTTTTTCATTCGCTTCTCGTAAAATGCGGTCACGCTGTTCTTCCAGCTTTTCTTTCTTCTGCGCCGTCTCCTGCTTCAGAGCTTCCAGCTCACGTCGGTAAGCCGCAATCTCTTCCTGTTCTTTCGCGATGGTTCGTCTGCTGCTCTCCAGATCTGTCAGCAAGTCCTCAAAAGATTCGTCCTGCTCTGTCAAATGTGTCTTTGCTTCCTCGATAATATAGTCCGGAAGTCCCAGTTTTCCTGCAATTGCAAATGCATTACTCTTTCCTGGGATTCCAAGAAGCAGTCGATACGTCGGGCGAAGTGTCTCCACGTCGAACTCGCAGCTCGCATTTTCTACCCCTGGTGTAGACAAGGCATACACCTTTAATTCACTGTAATGCGTAGTCGCCATAGTACGGATTCCCTGACAATGCAAATGATTCAATATTGCTGTTGCCAGTGCCGCACCCTCAGTCGGGTCAGTTCCAGCTCCAAGCTCGTCAAAAAGTACAAGTGAATCTTCATCCACCTGCTTGATAAATGACACTACATTTGTCATATGTGATGAGAATGTACTTAAGTTCTGTTCAATACTCTGCTCATCACCGATATCTGCATAAACTTCACGGAATACACCCAGTTCAGAACGGTCCAGTGCCGGAATGTGAAGACCTGCCTGCCCCATGAGCTGGAATAACCCAACTGTCTTAAGTGACACAGTCTTACCACCGGTGTTCGGTCCTGTCACAATCAGAAGATCAAAGTCCTCGCCCAGTGTCAGACTGATCGGAACGACTTTCTTCTTATCTAATAACGGATGTCTTCCCTCGCGGATACGGATTCTTCTCTCCTGGTTGAACATCGGTTTGCTGGCATTCATATCCAATGCAAGAGCTCCTCTTGCAAATATAAAATCAAGCTCTGTCAATGTTGCATAGTCCGTACGGATTTCAGAAACATATTCTGCTGCGTCTGCACTCAACCTGGCAAGAATGACCTGAATTTCTTCCTGTTCCTTTCCATATAATTCTTTCAGATCATTATTCAGCTTTACAACTGCCATCGGCTCGATAAATAAAGTAGAACCTGTTGATGACTGGTCATGGATCATTCCCGGGACCTGACCACGGTATTCGGCCTTGACCGGGATACAGTAACGATCCCCACGCATCGTAATAATCGGATCCTGCAAATATGTGCGGAGTGAACCATTCACCATGGAAGACAATGTTGCATGAACCTTATCATTAATCTGCCCCATAGCACGACGGATTCTCTTAAGCTCCGGACTTGCATCATCACTAATCTCATCTTCTGCCGGAATACATCTGCGGATTTCCGTGGACAAAATAGATACAGGAACAAGCTGTTCAAAGTATCCGTCCAATATATCCTGCATATCATCTGCATTGTCATGGCGCCCGTAATTCTTCACATGTCCTGCTGTCTCCAGAACCTTACATATGCGAAGTAACTCCCCACTTCCAAGTGTTCCTCCGATTTCCAGACGCATCATAGATTCACTTACCGGACTACAGCCTCCAAAAGATGGACGTCCTTTCTTTATGATCCGTGTAAATGCTGCGGCCGTTTCTTCCTGCATTCTCTCAATTTCAGAGATTTCCGTCTTTGGTTTTAATTTTCTGCAACGCTCCTGGCCTCCAAAAGAACCTGCGTGCTCTGTCAGTTTTTCAATTATTTTATTGTATTCTAATTTGTATAAAGATTTCTTATTCATCATATTCACCTAGCATTTATTTTACCCTATTTGCGTCCCATTGAAAAGAGCAAAGCGCAAAAGAAAATCCCTGCAAATGAAACTCATCTGCAAGGATTTCCCTGTCTATTCACACATTTATTCACACATAAGATTATTTTACATCATATGACTTAAATCTAAGTCATACATTTTCCAGACTAGCACCCGCCACAGCCGCCGCAGCCACTCTGACTATTACTATTCTTTGGATTATGACAGGAGTGTGGACAATTGGCACACCCACAATCACATCCGATAAATGTACCACTTCTCTTCTTCTTTTGTATCATGCCTCTTATGATCCATGCTACAATCGCGATTATTACAAGTGCTACAATCACTGTAGACAATATACTTGTCTGTGCTGCCAATGCCATCATAAAATCTCCTTCTTTCTGCTTATTTAGAAGCTGCTTTTACACTTGAAACTGTATTAGCCTTAAGTGATGTACTCTCTTTGTAAGGACGGAACAGCATGTAAAGGAAACCGATCAGAATTACGATTGCAGCTACTGTTCCGATACCGAATCCGCCACCTGTGAAGAGTGTACCAAACTGGAAGATGCAAAGAGCTACGAGGTAAGCAAGTAAGCACTGATATCCGATTGCGAACCAGAACCATTTTGCGTTGTTCATCTCTCTCTTAATAGCTCCCATTGCTGCGAAGCAAGGTGCACACAGAAGATTGAATACGAGGAATGAGTAAGCTGCAATCTGTGACATGCTGTTTGCAAGTGTTCCCCAGATTTCCTGTCCGTCTTCTGCAACTTCTGCAAATCCAAAGAGCTGTCCGAATGTACCTACAACGTTTTCTTTCGCTACAAGTCCTGTAATAGCAGCTACAGTCATCTTCCAATCTCCCCATCCGAGCGGTGTGAAGATCCAGGAAATTAAGTTACCGATCTTAGCAAGAATACACTCTGCCTGTGCTGCCTCCATAGCTGCTCCCTCAAGTCCATCGAAGTTCAGCATTCCGAATCCAGCATCTGTCCAACCGAAGTTCAATAAGAACCAAACAACGATTGTTGATAATGTAATAATTGTACCAGCTTTTTTGATAAATGACCAGCCACGTTCCCACATACTTCTAAGAACGTTGCCAACTGTTGGCATATGATATGCAGGAAGCTCCATAACAAATGGTGCCGGATCTCCTGCGAACATCTTTGTCTTTTTCAGGATGATACCAGAGCAGATGATTGCTGCGATACCAACAAAGTAAGCACTTGGTGCTACCCATGAAGCGCCATCGAAAAGTGCTCCGGCGATCAGGGCAATAATTGGAAGTTTCGCTCCACAAGGGATAAATGTTGTTGTCATAACAGTCATCTTACGGTCACGGTCATTCTCGATTGTACGGGAAGCCATAACTCCAGGAACTCCACAACCTGTTCCGATCAGCATCGGGATAAATGATTTTCCGGAAAGTCCGAACTTACGGAAAATACGGTCCATGATGAATGCGATACGTGCCATGTATCCGCAAGACTCAAGGAATGCAAGGAAAATAAATAATACAAGCATCTGAGGTACGAATCCAAGTACAGCACCAACTCCGGAGATAACTCCGTCTACGATCAAACCTGTTAACCAATCCGCACATCCGATTCCTTCAAAGAAGCTCTGAGCTGCCGGAATAATCCACTCACCAAACAATGTATCATTTGTCCAGTCTGTCAATATAGAACCTACTGTTGTTACAGACACATAATATACAAGCCACATAACTGCTGCAAAGATTGGAAGTGCAAGCCATCTGTTTGTTACGATACGGTCAATCTTATCAGATGTTGTCAGTTCCTGTGTTTTATTCTTCTTTAAGCAGTCTCCGATAATAGAACCAATGAAATTGTATCTCTCATTTGTGATGATACTCTCTGCATCGTCATCCATCTCTTTCTCTGCACGAACAATGATATCTTCAACGTCCGGTGCATTTTTCATAGCATCTTTGATCTTATCGTCACGCTCAAATAATTTGATCGCGTAAAATCTTTTCTGCTCTTCTGGAATTTCATATCCAAGTCTGCCTTCAATCTCATTCAGGTAGTTCTCAACTTCCGGTGCAAACTCATGCACAGATTCCTGTCCGGCTTTCTGTCCGGCGTGCTTTACTGCTCTTGAAGCTGCATCTTTGATTCCATCACCTTTCAGAGCAGAAATTGTTACAACTTCACAGCCAAGCTTCTCAGCAAGTTTCTTCGTGTTGATTTCATCACCATTCTTGCGTACAATATCCATCATGTTAATTGCCATAACAACCGGGATACCAAGCTCAAGTAACTGAGTTGTAAGGTATAAGTTACGCTCCAGGTTTGTTCCGTCTACGATATTCAGGATTGCATCCGGACGCTCTGTGATCAGATAATTTCTGGCTACAACTTCCTCCAATGTATATGGTGATAAAGAATAGATACCTGGAAGGTCCATAATTACAACTTCTTTGTCTTCCTTCCATTTTCCTTCTTTTTTCTCAACAGTAACTCCAGGCCAGTTACCAACGAACTGATTGGAACCTGTCAAAGCATTGAAAAGTGTTGTCTTACCACTATTCGGGTTTCCGGCAAGTGCTATCTTCACTCCCATTTTTTACATCCTCCTGTTTTACTCTCTAATTAGTTATTTAACTTCGATCATCTCTGCGTCTGCTTTTCTCAGAGACAATTCATATCCACGTACAGTAACTTCCACCGGATCACCAAGTGGTGCTACTTTACGGACATAAATGGTGGTTCCTTTTGTGATTCCCATATCCATAATTCTTCTTTTTGTAGCTCCCTCTCCATGAAGCTTTACTACGGATACTGTCTGATCAACTTTCACATCTCTTAAAGTCATTCTCCCGTTCCTCCTAGACCATTATTTTATTAGCAATTCCTTTGCTGACTGCAACTCGTGATTCTTTAATCTGGGCAATTATGTTACCCTCGTTACTGGAAATAACTTTCACCTCACTTCCAGCTACGAATCCGAGATTCTCCAGGAATCTTTTTGTTTCTTCATTTCCACCTACCCGGACGATAGATGCACTTTCGCCTGGATTTAACATCGTTAACGGCATCATAATCCACTCCTTCTCCTTGCTAAATTCTCACAACCATCTCTTTATGGATCAGTTCCATATCTTCCAACAGTTGCACAGTACGATACACAGTTGCAATTCCGACTTTGTCGTCCTGCTTCTTTGCTGCATAATAAATCTCCTTACAAGAGGAGTATTCATTATTCAATATAATGTGTAAAAGAAGCTTTCTCTGTTCGGTAATCCGATAGCCAGCTTTCTTTAATTGATTTAATACTTCTTGAAATCTCTCTTCTTGGCTCATATATATTACCTCGCACGATTTGAAACTGATTATCATTTCCATCACTTATTATATTGTTAATGATAATCATTGTCAATAATATTTTATCAAAAAAGTTTGTCTTGACTATCTTTTTATGTTTTTTATTAATTGTTCATACATCATTTCTATTTTTTTGTGCATAATGCACTTTAGGCTGCTCCAGCACGGGCAGCCTAAAGGTATTATACAAAAAAGTACCACCGCACAAATTCGTGCGGCGGTACTTTCATTCAAAACTCTTACGCAAGTCTTATTCTTCTGTTGTAAGTTCATTTTCTTCTAACAGATCATCATCTGAAAAATCTGTATTCAGAATATCTAAATCGTCATCATCATCTAATCCTTCTTCAAAGAACAGATCGTCATCCATAGATAACTCACTATTCAGTCTGATATCACGATACTTTCTCATACCTGTACCAGCCGGGATATGTTTTCCGATGATTACGTTCTCTTTCAGACCTACCAGCGGATCGATCTTTCCTTTGATTGCTGCCTCTGTCAGAACCTTTGTTGTCTCCTGGAAAGAAGCGGCTGACAGGAAGGAATTGGTTGCAAGAGAAGCCTTCGTAATACCCATGATGATTGGCTCTCCGATTGCAGGCTCTTTTCCTTCTGCCTCCAGTACCTCATTCACATCCTCGAACTCAAGTCTGTCTACATTTGTTCCCGGAAGGAACTCTGTATCTCCAGACTCCTCGATACGGATCTTCTTAAGCATCTGGCGAACGATAACCTCGATATGCTTATCGTTGATCTCAACACCCTGCAGACGGTAAACTCTCTGTACCTCCTGGATCATGTAATCCTGAACTGCACGGATGCCTTTAATTCTTAAGATATCATGCGGATTGATACTACCTTCAGTCAGCTCATCACCGGCCTCAAGTTCTGCTCCGTCTGCTACCTTAATACGTGATCCATAAGGAATCAGATATGCTTTTGATTCACCTGTCTCATGATTTGTTACGATAATCTCACGTTTCTTCTTCGTGTCGTTCAAATTCGCAGTTCCTGCAATCTCTGTGATGATTGCAAGTCCCTTAGGCTTTCTTGCCTCAAAAAGCTCCTCGACACGAGGAAGTCCCTGTGTGATATCTCCACCGGCAACTCCACCATTATGGAATGTTCTCATTGTAAGCTGTGTACCAGGCTCTCCGATTGACTGAGCAGCAATAATTCCGACAGCCTCTCCGACCTGTACCGGCTCACCTGTTGCCATGTTGGCTCCATAACATTTTGCACATACGCCACTGTGTGAGCGACATGTAAGGATTGTACGGATCTTAATCTGTGTTAATGGCTCTCCGTTCTCATTTACACCCTTCTTGCAGATCAGTTCTGCACGTTTTGGTGTTACCATATGGTTCTTCTTAACAAGAACATTGCCATCTTTATCTACAATGTCATAGCACAGGTAACGTCCTGTAATACGCTCCTGAAGACTTTCGATTTCTTCTTTTCCATCCATGAATGCTTTTACAAAAATTCCAGGAATCGGTGCATCTTTCTTTGCACAGTCTACTTCATGAATAATCAGCTCCTGAGATACGTCAACAAGACGTCTTGTCAGATATCCTGAATCGGCTGTACGAAGAGCTGTATCAGACATACCTTTACGTGCTCCATGGGCAGACATGAAATACTCCAGTACGTCAAGTCCTTCACGGAAGTTTGAAGTGATAGGCAACTCGATTGTATGACCAGTTGTATCAGCCATCAATCCACGCATACCTGCAAGCTGTTTGATCTGTTTGTCAGATCCACGGGCTCCGGAATCAGCCATCATGAAGATGTTATTGTATTTATCAAGACCAGAAAGCAGTGCCTCTGTCAGTTTGTCGTCAGTTGCCTTCCATGTCTCTACGACTTCTTTGTAACGCTCCTCCTCTGTGATGAGACCACGTTTGAAGTTCTTTGTGATGCGGTCTACAGTATCCTGTGCCTGCTGAATCATCTGTGGTTTCTGCGGAGGTACTGTCATATCGGAAATAGATACGGTCATGGCAGCTCTTGTAGAATATTTATATCCAATTGCTTTTACAGCATCCAGAACTTCTGCTGTTGCAGTTGCTCCGTGTGTATTGATAACCTTCTCAAGGATCTGCTTTAACTGTTTCTTTCCTACGTGGAAATCAATCTCCAGAAGGAGTTTGTTTTCCTCTTTTTCACGATCAACGAATCCAAGATCCTGTGGGATGATCTCGTTGAAAATGAAACGTCCAAGTGTGGACTCTACAATACCTGTAATTTCTTCTCCACCCGGCATTGTCTTTGTCACACGTACTTTAATCTTAGAGTGAAGTGTGATTGCCTGGTTCTCATAAGCAAGGATTGCTTCATTTACACTCTTGAAAATCTTACCTTCTCCTGCTGCACCCGGTCTTTCCTGTGTCAGATAGTAAATACCAAGTACCATATCCTGTGAAGGAACGGCTACCGGACCACCATCAGATGGTTTCAGAAGGTTGTTTGGTGAGAGCAGTAAGAATCTACACTCAGCCTGTGCTTCTACGGAAAGCGGAAGATGGACAGCCATCTGGTCTCCATCGAAGTCGGCGTTAAACGCTGTACAAACAAGTGGATGAAGCTTGATAGCCTTACCTTCTACAAGGATCGGCTCAAATGCCTGAATACCAAGTCTGTGCAGTGTAGGTGCACGGTTCAACATAACCGGATGCTCTTTGATGACATCCTCAAGGACGTCCCAAACCTCTGGCTGAAGTCTCTCAACCATCTTTTTAGCATTTTTAATGTTGTGTGCAGTTCCGTTCTGAACAAGCTCTTTCATAACAAATGGCTTGAACAGCTCAATTGCCATCTCTTTCGGCAGACCACACTGGTAAATCTTAAGTTCCGGTCCTACAACGATAACGGAACGTCCAGAGTAGTCAACACGCTTACCAAGCAGGTTCTGACGGAAACGTCCGGATTTACCTTTCAGCATATCGGACAGAGATTTCAGTGCACGGTTTCCAGGTCCTGTTACCGGACGTCCGCGACGGCCGTTGTCGATCAGGGCATCTACCGCTTCCTGAAGCATTCTCTTTTCATTTCTTACGATAATATCTGGAGCGCCTAACTCAAGAAGGCGTTTCAGACGGTTATTTCTATTGATAATTCTTCTGTACAGATCATTCAGGTCAGATGTTGCAAAACGTCCACCATCAAGCTGTACCATTGGACGAAGATCTGGCGGGATAACCGGAACATTTGTCATGATCATCCATTCCGGTTTGTTTCCAGACTCACGGAAAGCTTCTACAACTTCCAAACGTTTTACGATTCTTGCACGTTTCTGTCCGGTAGCGCCTTTGAGACCTTCTGTGAGATCTTCGTATTCTTTTTCAAGGTCGATTGCCTGAAGAAGCTCTAAGATAGATTCAGCTCCCATTCCAACACGGAAACCTTTTCCCCAGGATTCTCTTGCTTCCTGATACTCCTGCTCAGACAGAACCTGCTTATACTGCAGGTCTGTCTCGCCTTTATCAAGTACGATATAAGAAGCAAAATATAATACTTTCTCCAGTGTTCTTGGAGACAAGTCAAGGATCAATCCCATACGGCTCGGGATTCCTTTAAAGTACCAGATATGAGATACCGGGGCTGCCAGGGCAATATGTCCCATACGTTCACGACGTACACTTGCCTTAGTAACCTCTACACCACAACGGTCACAAACAACACCTTTATAACGGATTTTTTTGTATTTACCGCAGTGACACTCCCAGTCTTTGCTTGGTCCAAAAATTCTTTCACAGAACAGACCATCTCTCTCTGGTTTTAAGGTTCTATAGTTAATAGTCTCAGGCTTTGTTACTTCGCCTTTTGACCACTCCAGAATCTTTTCAGGTGATGCCAACCCGATTTTGATTGCATCAAAAGTCATTGGCTGATATGATTGTTCTTTACTATTTTCTGGCATACAGGCACCCCTTTCTATTCATCATCTGACATGTCATCATAGTCATCAAAACTATCGTCGCCATAATCTGAATCGTAATCGTCTTCGTCCTCTTCCAGTTCCTCATTTACAAGTTCCTCTCCCTGGAACTCCTGAGTTGTATAACCGTGTTTGCCGAAGTCTTCCTCATCACGACGATATTTTCCATCTCCTTCGATCAGTGAGCGGAAGCTGGTCTCTCCCATATCGGAAGTTTCCATAATCTCCACCTCTGTATTGTCATCACGAAGTACACGAACATCCAGTCCGAGAGACTGAAGCTCTTTCAGAAGTACTTTGAATGACTCCGGAATACCTGGTTCCGGAATGTTCTCGCCCTTGATGATCGCCTCGTATGTCTTCACACGACCGATTACATCGTCAGACTTCACAGTCAGGATCTCCTGCAATGTGTAAGATGCGCCATAAGCCTCAAGAGCCCATACCTCCATCTCTCCAAAACGCTGTCCACCAAACTGTGCTTTACCACCTAATGGCTGCTGTGTTACCAGTGAGTAAGGACCTGTTGAACGTGCATGGATCTTATCATCAACCAGGTGATGAAGTTTCAGATAATGCATGTGTCCGATTGTTACCGGGCTGTCAAAATACTCTCCTGTTCTTCCGTCACGAAGACGAACTTTACCATCTCGTGAAATCGGAACACCTTTCCAGAGTTTTCTGTGATCTCTGTTCTCATACAGATAATCCAGAACTTCCGGAAGCAGCTCTTCTTTATGTTTCTTTTCAAACTCTTCCCAGCTTAAGTTGACATAGTCATTTGCCAGATCAAGAGTATCCATAATATCTATCTCGTTCGCACCATCAAATACAGGTGTAGAAATGTTGAATCCAAGTGCTTTTGCTGCCAGAGACAGGTGAATCTCAAGGACCTGTCCGATATTCATACGTGAAGGCACACCCAGCGGGTTCAACACGATATCAAGCGGACGGCCATTTGGCAGGAACGGCATATCTTCTACTGGAAGTACACGGGAAACGACACCCTTGTTACCATGACGTCCGGCCATCTTATCACCAACAGAGATTTTTCTCTTTTGAGCGATATAGATACGAACAGACTGGTTCACTCCCGGTGACATCTCGTCGCCGTTGCTTCTTGTAAATACCTTGGCATCTACTACAATACCGTACTCACCATGAGGTACTTTCAGAGATGTATCTCTGACCTCACGTGCTTTCTCACCGAAGATTGCACGAAGCAGTCTCTCCTCGGCTGTCAGCTCTGTCTCCCCCTTAGGAGTAACTTTACCAACAAGAATATCTCCGGCACGGACCTCAGCACCGACGCGGATAATTCCTCTGTCATCCAGATTCTTAAGCGCATCATCACCGACACCCGGGATATCACGAGTGATTTCCTCTGGTCCAAGCTTGGTGTCACGGGCTTCTGCCTCATATTCCTCAATATGGATAGATGTATATACATCATCCTGAACAAGTCTCTCACTTAAGAGAACCGCATCCTCGTAGTTGTAACCTTCCCAGGTCATGAATCCGATCAGCGGGTTCTTTCCTAATGCAAGCTCACCATTAGATGTAGACGGACCGTCAGCGATCACATCGCCTTTCTCCACTCTGTCACCCTTGAATACAATTGCTCTTTGATTGTAGCAGTTGCTCTGGTTGCTTCGAAGGAATTTTGTAAGTTTATATTTTTTCAGTTTTCCATCATCCTGGCGGATCTGGATTTCTGCTGATGTTGAACGCTCAACAACTCCTGCTTCCTCAGCGACTACACATACTCCTGAGTCAACAGCAGCTTTTTCTTCCATACCTGTTCCGACTACCGGTGCCTCTGTCATAAGAAGCGGTACTGCCTGACGCTGCATGTTGGATCCCATCAGCGCACGGTTAGCATCGTCATTCTGAAGGAATGGAATCAAAGCTGTAGCAACAGAGAATACCATCTTAGGAGATACGTCCATATAGTCAAATGCTTTTCTCTCATAAGCCTGAGTCTCTTCACGGTAACGACCGGATACGTTCTTATGAACAAAATGTCCTTCCTCATCCAGTGTCTCGTTGGCCTGTGCTACATGATAGTTATCCTCTTCATCCGCTGTCATATAAACAACTTCGTCTGTTACACGCGGATTCTCCGGATCGGAGTGGTCAATCTTACGATATGGAGCTTCAATAAATCCATACTCGTTAATTCTTGCATAACTTGCCAGTGAGTTGATCAGACCGATGTTAGGTCCCTCAGGCGTCTCGATAGGACACATTCTTCCATAGTGGGAATAATGTACATCTCGAACCTCGAATCCGGCACGGTCTCTTGAAAGACCACCAGGTCCTAAGGCAGACAGACGTCTCTTGTGAGTCAGCTCACCAAGCGGGTTGTTCTGATCCATGAACTGTGACAGCTGAGAAGATCCGAAGAATTCTTTTACCGCTGCAGTTACTGGCTTTATGTTGATCAGGGACTGTGGTGAAATTCCTTCCAGATCCTGAGTTGTCATTCTCTCTCTTACGACTCTTTCCATTCTGGACAGACCGATTCTGTACTGGTTCTGAAGAAGTTCTCCTACCGCACGGATACGTCTGTTACCCAAGTGGTCGATATCGTCATCATTACCAAGACCATACTCCAAATGCATATTGTAGTTAATAGAAGCCATGATATCTTCTTTTGTAATATGCTTCGGAATCAGATCATGGATATCTCTCTTGATAGCCGCTTTCAGCTCATCGATATCTCCTGCTGTTTCCTCAAGGAGATTTGCAAGTACCGGATAGTAAACAAGTTCTGTTACACCGACCTCTTCCGGATCAATGTCAACAACTTCCTTCAGATCTACCATCATATTAGAAAGAACTTTGACATTTCTCTCTTCTTCCGGTCTGTCGATCCATACATACGGAACAGCTCCGTTCTGGATTCGATCTGCAATTTCTCTTGTCACCTTTGTTCCAGCCTCAGCGATTACCTCGCCTGTAATCGGGCTTACTGCATCCTCCGCAAGAACATGTCCTGAAATACGGTTCTTGAGAAGAAGCTTTTTATTGAATTTATAACGTCCTACTTTCGCCAGATCATAACGTCTTGGGTCGAAGAACATACTTGTGATCAGACTTTCTGCACTGTCAACGGCAAGCGGCTCACCCGGACGGATCTTCTTATATAATTCAAGAAGTCCTTCCTGATAGTTTGTTGCAGCATCTTTCTCAAAACTTGCCATAATCTTCGGTTCTTCACCAAAGAGTTCAATGATCTCCGGATTTGTACCGATTCCAAGAGCACGAATAAGTACTGTGATCGGCACCTTTCTTGTTCTATCTACTCTAACATAAAAAACGTCATTGGAATCTGTCTCATACTCCAGCCATGCACCACGGTTCGGAATGACAGTAGAGGAATAAAGCTTTTTACCCAGCTTATCATGTGCAATTGCATAATAAATACCAGGGGAACGTACCAGCTGACTTACGATTACACGCTCCGCACCATTAATTACAAATGTACCAGTACGTGTCATCAGCGGCAGATCTCCCATAAAGATCTCATGCTCGTTAATCTCATCCGTCTCTTTATTATGAAGTCTTACTCTGACTTTCAGCGGTGCTGCATAAGTTGCATCACGATCTCTGCACTCATCAATGCTGTATTTCACATCATCTTCACACAGTGTGAAATCAACAAGCTCCAGGCTTAATTTACCGCTATAATCTGTAATTGGGGAAATATCTTCAAATACTTCCTTCAATCCTGACTTAAGGAACCAATCATAAGAATCCTTCTGCACTTCAATCAGGTTCGGCATCTGAAGAACTTCTTTTTGTCTGGAATAACTCATTCGTGAGCTTTTTCCGCTTTTCATGGGACGAATTCTGTTCTTTTCCATATTGACGTTTCACTCTCCTCTTATTTTTTTTGTGGTCCGCAAAATGCCCTGTTATCGCAAAAACGACGAAAAAGAGCTTTGTGACTCAGTTTTTCGTGCAATATCATGGCATAACTTTCCACAATAGCGCATTTTTTACTATAGCACAAAGCCCTTTTTATTGTCAAGAGCAAAATCATATTTTTCCATATTATTTTCAATTGTACACTATTTTTCCCCAAAATGCAAACCCTCAGTTTAAAAGTTTAAATAAAAAATGGAAAAGGGGAGTTTAAACTTTTACTTCTGAGGGTTTGTTTTTATATCAGTATTTATCGATTTTTACTTTTCTGCCATGGTTTAAAAATCCGATCCAGCAGGAAGAATACAATTCCGATTCCAGCTGTAACAGGAATCCACCATATATCCATATTCTTTTCCGCCGCTATCCACGAGATTGCAATAAAGAAAAATGCAATTGGGAAAAATGTCTTTTTAATCATACGAATCACCTACTCAAACACTGTCTGTTCTTCAATCGTGGTCTTCAGAGAATCAAGCGCTTTCTGAACCATTTTCTTTCTTACTGTAAATTCTTCGTCTGCCGGCAATTCTGGATTTCCAGTCGGATACGGAATTCCGGTAGCCGGAATAATTCTGTTTGCACCTACTGCTTCCGAAATTGGAACAATCGAACAAATATGTGCCGTTGGGATTCCAAGACTCTCCAATGTCTTCGCCATCGTTGCACCGCAACGAGTACAGGTTCCTCAGTTGGAAGTCAGGATTGCTGCTGACACCTCGTTCTTTTTCATATCAGCCGCAATTTCCTCTGCAAATTTCTTGGCACTACTTACTGCTGTTGTATTTCCTACTGTCGAATACAATTTGCCAAATACTTCGCCGATTCCGCCTTCTTTTTCAATAGCCCGAAGTGCGTCAAGCGGAACAACTCTGTCCGGATCTTCCGTTGCATATACCGGATCATAACCACCATGAACTGTCATAAACTTATCTCCGGTAAGATCTGTAAGTTCCGCAATATCATATATTCCAAACTTATCTGGGTTTGCAGATGCAATATGGTCCGGGTTTCCCTTTGGCACAATTCCTCCAGATGTTACAAGCGCAATCTTTGCATGTTTTAAATCTGCCACTGCCGGGGCCGGATGTACTTTATTAAATACAGGCATCGGCAACTCTGTTGTAAATGGTTCGCCTTTCAGTTTTGCAACCATCATATCTACCGCACGAACTGCTCCTGTCTTTTCTGTGTGAACATTTACTCGAAAGCCCTGAGGAATATATCCTTCTTCCTCTGGGAATCCAATTTCTTCACCGGTCAGCATCTTTCTCGCAAGCTTTACCATAACAGGAATAACTTTTCTCATACCTGCTGCCGAAATCGGAGTTTCTACTATATATACTGTCTTATGGAACATTTCTGCTCCCGGGTTTTCCGGATAAAGACCGGTAAGTACCGGAATTTTATATTTTGCAGCCACTGCATCACAAATTGTTCCACACGCTAACCCATAACGGCCTGCATTAAATCCAGGACCGGCAATAAACAGATCCGGTGTCTTTTCTTCTACTACTTTTAATATCTCTTCCAGAGCTTCATCCTGATGATCCGCGAAATAATTATCACCACAAACGATCGTTGCGACAACCTCGCCAATATCTTTCAGTGCCTCCTGCATTGCAACAGCTGGTCCGACACTTCCTTCTTTTACGATCGGCGTCTGGTCTGCCGCCTCTTCTCCACCAATCTGTCCGTAAAATTGATTTACATAATAAACGATTTTCTTCATGTCGCACCTCCTATCTTAATTTTGTCATCATATGCTCATATCCCATTTCACAACAGGATCCCATAATTGCCGCGATTTCTACTGACACTGTTCCATCTGCATTGATACTCTCAGAATTTCCACCGGTAATGATTCTTACATTTTCCTGGTTTCCTATTACTTTATCCATCTTCGGCAAAGTAACAAACTGATTACCATTTCCATTCGTTACAACTGCATCGGCTTCAGGTGTCACATCCGCAAGTCCCTGAGAAGACCCATCTCTTCCGCAATACTCATCTGTAACAAGAACTGTCTTAATTCCCTTGTGTTCATGAAATTTGCAGTTGAGCATCAAATCCGTCTCTGGATTTCCTCCTCCTTCTTCACTTACAATAACTCCATCTACTCCCAGAAGTTCTGACAGATTACTTGTATAATAGGCTGCCCGCTTCTTTTCATTTAACATTGCACTTTCATTACTCAAAAGCACTCCTACAAAACAAATATCTTTTCCATGTCTACGAAGAAGATCTAACACAATCGGATTATTCTCATGATGGATTGTTGCATTCTTATGTCCCGGTGCCGCACAATTTCCACTCACAATTGCACCGTCTAGAATTTCAAGCGGATCAATCATGGTCGAAAGAATGCCTTTTACATTTAATCCATAAACATAAGTATCATGCATCAACCCCTGGCACTGAACCATATCCACATAGGCAACCTTTGGAAGATTCGGATATTTTACACCCATTTCCAGTATGGACTCATGCTCAAATGTTTCCGTCTCATCTGGTTCAAGATTTAATGTCTGCTTTGCCATATAGGCTGCTGTTTTAAGTCCTGCAATTCGTACTGTTGCCTCATGTACATGTTTGTGAAGATCTGGTACCGGTGTAATCAGTGGCACCAAAATGTTCATTTTTGAAAAGCTGTTAAAATCAGCTCCTGGTCCGGACATGTCTATAATCCCTTCCTGGAATGCTACAATCTGTCCGGAAGTTGCCACACAGCAAGTTTCAAGTACATTTGTTTCTCCATTGCCTACAGTCTCAACACTTCCAACATATCCTGGAAATATCTGTCCAGTTCCACTTTGTTTATAACGCGGCTGGATTACATCTTTAATCGGAATAATTCTTACCGATTCTCCAGGTCTTGCGATATCAAAATCCACAGCTGCGATATTGCTGTCTTCCATCAGATATTCTGCCAGTTCTCTTTTACATATATAGAGTACTCCGTCTTTATAACTACTCTCATCTGCAAACTGAATATCTTTGACATAAAATTTATTCAACGTCAGTTTCATATTGCTTCCTCCCAATCTTCTTTCTTAAGCTCCAGCGATTTCCAATGCCCGTTCCGTAATAGACAAGTCAATCAACTGAAAATCATTTTTTGCTTTGTCATCCCACCTTTGATAAATTGGAATCTCCCGAATCTCATACAATCTTTCCGCATAAGCAATAGCTTGTTCAATCAAAATTTGGGATTCCGCATCCACACAGCCTCTGCTTTTTGATAAAAAAACCGTTTTATACGGAGTAATATCCGGCCGCACACTACTTGTCAGCGGGTGGCTAAGCAGGCGGTAACCTTTGGCGGTCTCACCGGCAACCATCTGAAATAATTTCAGAACATCCACATCATAATATTCATTTTCTGCATAATTTTTTTCTACGACCGCCGGATTATTTGTAATGATTCGAAAGGATTCCAACATGTCCGCTCCTCCTGTTCCAAAATATTTTTATTTTGTAAGATTCTGTACCATATCAACTGCTTCCTGTCCATAAAGCTCTGTCAGCTTCGGCCATACTTCTTTCTGACATCTCTCATAGAAAGCATCTAACTCTTCATCTGTAAAATTAATGATCTGAACACCATAATCTTCTAGCTTCTGTTCATATTCTTCTGTCTGGGTCGGCGCTTCTTTCCATCTTTCGTCTTCCAGATGATTTGCTGCTGTCTGTAATACTTCCTGCTGTTTTTTAGACATTTCATTCCATTTATCCATATTAATGTAGAGATACCATACTTCAAAATGGTCATTATACGGAAGATAATACTTTGCCACATCCCTGTAACTGCTATAATAGCCTTCAGCACCAGAACCAATCATTCCATCGATAACACCTGTCTGCAACGATGTAAAACAATCATTCAACGCCATTGGTGTTGCAATATATCCAAGCATTGTTGTTACAAGCTCAGGTCCTTTCATTGTCTGGCAGCGAACTTTGATTCCCTGATTTTTCATAGATGCCGGATCATCAACTTCTTTATTCATGATAGCGCCACCAAAATAAAGCGGATATACGGATAGCAGCTTTATATTCTGATCTGCCAGATGATCTGCGATCGTAGCTGTGAATTCACTGTCTCTATTAAAAATCTTATAAGCATCATCCCAGTTGGAACAAATATACGGTGCACTTGTGATTCCAAGATATTTATCCACACTTGTTCCAAGTGTCGCAAACTGCATTTCCACATCTCCGATACTTACCAGTTCTTGTACTGTTGTGTAATCTCCAAGCTGTGCTGCCGGGTATACCCAGACTTCCAGAGAATCATCTGCTGCATTTACTTCATCCGCAAATTTATTAATATCCACATCTGCGACGGAACCTTCTGCACGGTAATGGCTCAGTTTTAAGAAGAAATTCTGCTCACCATTCTGATTTGTCTTGTTTCCACACGCTGCCAGTCCCGCTGTCATTCCAAGAACTAACGAAATTGCAATTAACCGTTTTCTCATTTTCATCTGAAGCACCTCCTCTAAACACTGAATCCGCACATTCTAGGAATTGCAAGTGCAAGATCCGGAATATATGTTGTAAGAAATACAACCGGCACATAACCAAGAATTAAAAATGTCATAGTCGGTTTTAAGATTTCATGAAATTCCGCTTTTCCTATTCGCATTCCAAGGTAAAGAATACTTGCATATGGTGGTGTAACTCCTCCCATTGCCAGGTTTACGCCCATGATTGCCGCAAAATGTACCGGGCTGACTCCAAGCTGTGTCATGACTGGCATCAGAAGCGGTGCACAAATCAGGACACCTGTTGTATCGTTTACAATCATTCCAACGAGAAAAAGGAAAATATCAATAATAAAAAGTAACAGATATTTGTTTGTTGTAATTCCCATCAGAAGGTCGAGTACCAGTGACGGAACTCTGTAAATAGTAAATACACGGCTGAGCATCAGACAACATACGATCATGACCATGATAGAACCAATTGTACTGGATGCTTCTTTTGTCATCTGAAGGAATCCTTTAATTGTACAGGCTTTATATACCCAGATTCCTACAGGAATCGCGTAAATTGCACTTACCGCTGCCGCTTCAGTTGCTGTGAATACACCACCATAAATACCACCAAGGATAATCAGTGGCATAATCAGTGCCGGAATCGCCTTAAATGTCTTGGAACCTACATTTTTCAGATATTCATCGGCTGGCTTTTTCTCCAGTACTTTTAAATCAAACTTTTTGCTCCAGATTACATGTATTACGATAAATAACGCCGTAATCAAAAGTCCAGGTCCTAATGTAGAAAGGAAACATGCAAGAATTGATGTCTCTGTAACCCATCCGAACATAATCATGACTACACTTGGCGGGATCAGAAGTCCAAGTACGGAAGATACTGTAACAAGTGCTGTCGCATAACCTCTTTCATATCCCTGTTCTTCCATTCTAGGAATCATGATAGGACCAGTTGCTGCAACTCCTGTAAATCCACTACCAGAAATCGCTCCCATAACTGCGCATACAACAATTGCTACTGTTCCAAGTCCAGATTTGATATGTCCGATAAATGAATCCGCACAATCCAGAAGCCGCTTGGCTATACCACTGCCGCCCATATACGTTCCGGCTAGAATAAATAGCGGGCTGGCAAGAAGAACGGTTCCGGTTGACTGGGAGAACACCCACACAAGCATTGTTTTCATGGATACATTTCCAAATGCACTTAAGAACATCAGCGCTCCCAAGAAACATACCGGAAGAGGAATACTCATCATAAGCAAAAATACAAGAAGTATTACATCCAGTAAAATAATAAGCAAAGCATTTTCCATCATAACCGCTACACCTCCTTCGTTCCTTCCACTTTTTTGTTATATGCTTTCAAATCTTTTGTAACCTGAATCACATCACGGATTGCATAAATCAGCATCAGCACAAAACCAACTGTCATTGCCAGGTTCGCGAAGAACAGTGGTGCATATGTAATATCTGCTACTTTCCAAGTCGTCAGTGAATAATAAAAATAATAGAAAGACCAATAAGTAATCCATGCAAGTATTACTACGCAGATAATCCGTTTTACAAGGTTAAATATAAGCATTGAATGTTCTTTTTTAATATAAAGAGTTAAAATTCCACATTCAATATGGCTTTTTTCATAAGAAGCATTGGCTCCACCGAGCATATACAGCCAGATGATTGGAAATACCATAACTTCTTCTACTCCCATCAAAGATGATTTAAAAACATAACGCATAACAACTTCATAGCCGATCATAGCAAGAAGCAACAGCGCCATCACGATCGATAAACCATATTGGAAATTCACAAAGTATTTTGCAATCTTTGCAATTCCTTTTTTCTCATCCATAAACTACCTCCTTCATCCTTTATTGCCATGTTACTTTTGAAATGCATTTCATCATTCTTAAGATACGAATATAGTACATTTTTCTATTTATCATGTCAATATTCGCAGTCTTTTTATAGATTTTCTATATTATTTTTTCATTTCCCCTTTATTTTCAGGCCTTTTTAAGATTTTTATATTTTGTTAATTATCTAAATCATCATTTAACAATAATGATTTCTTCACAATAAGCGCGCTTGCATTTGAATTTACTCAAAATAAGTACTATAATCAATTGTGAAAAAAAACATAATCTTTGTAAAAATTTGATATTCTTTATATTTTCGGGAGGTTTTAAGTGAAAAACAGTATACAAAATCCAGAAAAAGGAATCGCACTGTATTATCAGGTCGAAAACTCGATTCGCGAAAAAATAGAAAACGGTGAATGGAAAGTCGGTCAGAAACTTCCGACAGAGCCAGAGCTCTGTCAGTTTTTCGGCGTCAGCCGCACAACCATCCGTCAGGCAGTCGACAGTCTTGTCTCTGCCGGTCTATTGGCAAAAAAACAGGGCTCCGGTACATACGTTACCCAAGCCACAACAGCCAGAAACCACTTAAATTTTCAACCAAGCAATATTGTCTGCCAGTACATTTATTCTCCATTCCTGCGAAGCGATATGGAGCATTGTTACAAAAATCTTCTTCTGACCAATATCGCCCACATTACCATGCTGCACAAACAGCGACTTCTTGCCAAAGATGAGGCCCGTTCTCTTTTGCAGTTCATCATTCCGCTTATGGACATGCACCCACAGACAATCGGATATAATCCAGTAAATGAAGATTATCTATTAAATTTCGAAGAATATATTACTCGTAATCTCAGTGCAGAATTAAACGGCAAAATGCAAGTAGCACGTAGCCGCAACGACATGACTCCTACTATTCTTCGTATGAGTATCCGTGATGAGCTTCTTATACTCCTTGATCGTCTGCTTTATTTTATGCAACAGTTAAGAACTCTTGCCGAACAAAACCAAGGAAAAATATTTACCGGCTATACCCACTGCATGCCAGCCCAGCCCATTACACTGGATTTTTATTTTCTTGCCATAGCAGAAGCAGTAGACCGAGATTTTAATCGAATTCTTTCTGCCTATCCGACATTGAACCAATCTCCTCTTGGTTCCTGTGCACTGGCTGGAACTTCATTTTCTATCGACCGCGAATATACCGCTTCACTTCTTGGATTTGATGGTATTATCGTCAATGCCCTGGATGCAGTTGCATCCAGAGATTACTTACTAGAGCTTGCCTCCCATTTTTCTACTCTGGGTTCAACACTTTCACGGTTTGCACAGGACCTTTATACCTGGTCATCCGCAGAATGCAGCTACCTCTCCATCTCTGATGCCTATTCCTGTTGCAGCAGCATTATGCCCCAAAAGAAAAATGCATTGTCTTTGGAACACATCCGAAGCAAAACATCTCATCTGACCAGCTCATATATGGATATACTTATGTGTTTAAAAGGCACCTCTTTCAGTCACTCTCGCGATCTGTTTGAATGCATGACACCATACTGGCAGATGACAAATGAATTAAGGGGAATTTTAGAACTATTTATCGGGACATTGGACAACATAACATTCCACTATGACCGCATGGAAGTTTTTACTGCACACAACGATTCTGTCCTTACTGACATTGCTGATTTTCTTGTTCAAAAAGATCACATTTCTTTCCGAAGCGCACACAACATCATTTCTAACATTTCTAAAAGCCGTAACGGAATTGCAGATGCTCCAATCAGCCTACGTATTTTGAACAATGCAAGTATAAAAATTTCCGGCAAAAAGACTTCCCTTACCCATGAGGAACTGATGAAGCTTCAGTCTCCAATCGTATCTATCCAGCGAAAACAAAGCTCCGGTTCACCATCATCCCAGGCATGTCAGACAATGCTGCAATCTGCACAGATTGCTTTACAAAAGGATACCGACCAGTTAAACACAATCCGAACATCATTGCGTGCTTCCAGGAATTACCGTCAAGAGCAGATTAATCAAATTTTAAACATAGATTAAATTCAAAAATTTGTCAGTGAAACATACTTTGTGTATTCGGTCAGAACCTTTTTTGTTATATAATTGACATTAAAAAAGTGAGTATCGGGTTTTCCCTGTACTCACTTCTTTTCTATAATCTTTTGTGTTACCTTTCTCTACTCTCATGCGAACATTTTCTATTGTTTTTTGTTGTCCCCCGCTCGATAAGCTTCACGTCAAATACATTTTTCTTCTCGTAAGGTTCCCCATTCACAGCTTTGAGAATAATCTCTGCTGCCAGATGCCCCATCTCTTTAATCGGCTGATGTATGGTCGTAAGCTCCGGGATAAATAATTCGCCGAACCCAACATCATCGAATCCTACAAGCTGAACTTCCTGCGGTATTTTCTTTCCGTGTCTTGTGAACACCTTATATACCGACATTGCTACAATATCATTTCCCGCAACTACCCCATCAACTTCCGGATACTTCTTAAGGATCTCTTCTGCTGCCCGAAGTCCACTCTCATAATTATAACGGCAGTCCACACTCTGTTCTTTGAGATTGTATTTTTTACACACATCCAGATAACCTTCGTATCGTCTGCGCCCGCTGGAATACCCGGTCGGTTCTTTCATACAGACAATATTCTTGCAGCCACATTTTGCAAGATGTTCTGCCGCCATAAAACCGCCGCGGTAATTGTCTGACTCAATCAATGCATTTTCTTTAAATCCATCAAGCTTGCGGTCAACAAGGACGACCGGTATCGGACAGTCCGCCAACACTTTTCCTGTCTCTGCGCAGTTCGTCATCACAACGATTCCATCTGCTCGGAGCTGATTGAACATCTGAATGTTTACAGCCTCCTTCTCTTCGTCTCCACCCGAACTGCAAAGAAGAATCCGGTATCCGTTCTGATATGCTGTATCTTCCACCGCTTTCGCAAGCTCACTAAAAAACGGGTTTTCAATATCCGACACGATCATCCCGATCATCTTCGATGACTTCTTATACAAAGCTCTCGCCAGTTCATTTGGTTGAAATCCTGTCTCCTTAATCGCTGCCTCTACGCGTTTTTTCTTCTCTTCATTTACATTTGCAGTTCCATTCATCACACGTGACACCGTTGCCGGAGATACTCCGGCAAGCTTTGCCACTTCTCTTATGCTAGTCAATGATCCGTTCCCCTTAGTCTTACTTTGTAATTAATTCTACCTCGACTGGAATCTCTTTGTCTACTGTTTCTCCATTTAAAATCTTCTGAGCGGTCTCAACTGCTGTTGCACCCATAAGGTCCGGTTTCTGTGCTACAGTAGCTGCCATTTTTCCAGCTTTGACTGCTGCCTGGGCATCATCTGTCGCATCAAATCCGACTACGACAATCTTTCTGCTTCCGATTACCTCTACAGCCCCAAGTGCCATCTCATCATTGTGCGCAAATACGCCCTGAATTCCAGAATCAGTCCGGACAGTGCTGACATACATCCTGAGATTGCATAAGTAATCAATTTTGTATTTACTTCATTTCCTTTTCAACTTCTTCTGCTGTCGGCATTCCTGTCTGTGCACCGAATTTCTCCGTGGAAAGGCTTGCTGCTACATTCGCATAAGTAAGAGCACTCTTCATATCATCACCTGCTGCAATTCTTACAGAAAATGCCCCATTCAGTGTATCTCCTGCTCCTGTCGTATCCACCACATTTGCCTTTCTTGCAGGTACTGTCAGCACTTCTCCATTTTTCAGGCATGTAGACACTCCTCGGGATCCCTGTGTAATCACAAGCTTCTCCGGATACTTCTTCAAAAGATTTTCTGTACTCAACTCGTCTCCAAAGATCAGCACTGCTTCATGCTCATTTGGTGTCACATATGTAACTTTGTCGATGATATCCATCGGCACTTCTGCTGCCGGTGCCGGATTCAGTACGACTGGAATATTTTTTTCGTAACAAAACTCTGCGATATAATGAACTGTCTCAAGCGGAATCTCATGCTGAAGAACTACCATGTCATATTTCACCAGTTCGTCTTTAATTCCATCCACATAAGCCTTGTCAACTTTCCCATTTGCTCCCGGAACAACAATAATTGTATTGTCACTCTCACCAACTGTAATCATCGCAATTCCTGTCGGCACGCCTTCCAGAACCTGGATATGCTCTGTCTTTACGCCAACACGATTCAGATTGTCCAGCATTCTGCGTCCATTGTCATCATTACCAACGCAGCCGAACATCTCGACTTCAGCACCAAGCTTTGCCATAGCAACAGCCTGGTTTGCGCCTTTTCCACCTGGAATATAGCTTAAACTATCGCCCATCAATGTCTCACCCTTAAGTGGAATTCTCTCCGCTGTTACGGTCATGTCCGTGTTGATACTTCCTACAACTGCCAGTTTCATAACTCTTTCTCTCCTTTTCTTGTCTTTTTATTTATTCATGTCTTTTTCTCTTCTGTTTGTGAAATGCATTTCTGAAACCCGTTTCATTTATCTATATTATAGTAATAAAAAATACCGCCGTCAATTACATTTGGTAATTTCAGCGGTATTGCACACTTTTAACAAAGTGTTTTTATGCAACTTGCATATTTTTTATTATTTTTCTTCTTGAGATGTTTTTATATACTCTTCTACTTCAGAATATATTGTTTCTGCTTCCTGATGTGACACATTTAATTCATCACTGATTTGATTGATAATCTGTTCTTTCTCTGCATGATACTTTTGAGCGGTCTTAACTATTCCAATCGCAATTCCATTTTCCCGACTTTCTTCTCGTTCCATCCTCATATGTTTTTCTTCATCATACTCAAATATGCTCACTCTTAACACCTCTGCTCTATTCTTCCTTAAAAACTCTGCAAGAATACCTTTTTTGATACATTCGTCAATTGCTTTTTCCACTGCTTCCGGGAATGGTATTTGCTGCTGATATTTGCGAACTGCATCCACAAATTTCACATATTGATATAATGTCGGACTTTTTTCTACCATTTCCTCATTATATCCAGGATTTATATTTATGAATCGAATCCTCAGTTCTAAATCCAATTCTTCAGATTTACTTTCATAAGCATCTGATAAACGCAAAACACTCTGTTCCGGCATCTTGTCTGTTCCATTATAGAATACTACAAATCTTGGTTCTGGTATCTTAATCAACTTCCGTCCATACAGATTATCCCCAAATACATACGCCATATAAACGCAAGCCACATATGCCAGATTCCGTAATGGCATGTTAGGATTCGGCGTTGATTGATGTTCATATAAAACCAGCTGTGTTCCCAATATAAATGACACATCATTCTTCATACCTAAATAAACTGCATTTTCCAACGTTGTTATAATCAGTTCGTCTGGATTATCGTACGAAGTTCCATTCATAGCGTTGTAAACTTCCAGTGCTACTTTGGGTTCCTTCAGCAACATTCGGAACACCCGGTCTTTGTACTCGCGATTTGGATATCCAAATACTTGTGCCATTTTCTTAAAGGCTTTTTCCATATTTTGTGAGATTCTTCTGTTATCCGTTTTTCTGTCCCTTACTGCCTTCATACTTTTTGTCATTCAGTATCCTCCTTCTTCTGTGTTCGAAAGGACTCTCCTCCTGACTGTTTCTAAGTTTTCTAAGAATCCCTTCTGCTTGTTCATTGTGGTAATTCAAGCATTGAAAATTCCTAGAAAATATATTGAAAATAGAAATGGTACAAACCTTCAAGATCTTGGAAATATAATGCTTGAAAAGATTGTACCATAGTTGATATATCATGTCTAGATATTTTTTACAAATTAATATAGTCAGAATTGTAGCTAGACTTTGTATTTATAAATCTCCAGAAAAGCAAAAAAATTTCCCTGAATTGTACAAAAAAAGACCGCCCCTTTCGGAACGGCCTTTAAAATTCTGAAGTCTGAAATTATTTAAGGTTAACCTCTGCACCCTCAGCCTCAAGTTTAGCTTTGATGTCCTCAGCCTCTGCTTTGGAAACACCCTCTTTAACTACCTTTGGAGCTCCGTCTACTAACTCTTTAGCTTCTTTCAGTCCAAGACCTGTGATCTCACGAACTGCTTTGATAACTTTAACTTTAGCTGCACCAGCGGATACAAGCTCTACGTCGAACTCATCTTTCTCCTCTGCTGCTCCACCCTCTGCTCCAGCTGCTGCTACTACAACACCTGCTGCTGCGGATACGCCAAATTCTTCTTCACAAGCTTTTACAAGATCATTTAACTCTAATACAGATAACTCTTTGATAGCATCGATAAATTCTGCTGTTGTTAACTTTGCCATTTTATTTTCCTCCATTTTTAACATTTTTATTATGAAATAGTTTTATGTCCGTCTCTGTGAGATCAGACAGGGGCGAGTATTATCTACTCTTACTCCTCTGTTGCAGCTTCTTCTGCTGCTGGAGCTGCTTCACAAGCCTCAGCTCCACCCTGCTCTGCGATCTGATTAAGTACACGAGCAAGATTTGTGATAGGTGACTGTAAGCTTCCAAGCAATTTGGAAATAAGTACGTCTCTTGATGGAATCTTAGCTAACTCGTTAAGAGCGTTCACATCATAAAGAGTGCCTTCTACAACACCTGCTTTTAACTCAAGAGCCTTAGCATCTTTTGCGAAATTGCAAACGACTCTTGCCGGAGCTGTTGCATCGTCTTTAGAAATTGCGATAGCGCTTGGTCCTTCCAAGTGCTCATCTAAAGCAGCGAAATCAGTTCCTTCAAAAGCTCTCTTCATCATTGTGTTCTTACAAACTTTGTAGATTACACCTGCTTCTCTGAGCTGTTTACGAAGAGCTGTGTCCTCAGCAACAGTCAGTCCACGGTAGTCAACTAATACAACACTTGCTGCATCTTTGATGTCCTCTGCAATAGCCTGTACTACTGGTTGTTTTAATTCAACTTTTGCCACGAATGGTGCACCTCCTTATTAGATTTTGGGTTATACACCGCCGATAGATATAAAATAAAACCTCTATATCCTAAGACAATAGAGGTTTGCAAATCATACATTTTGTATCGATCATCCCTCGGTAGGCGTCCTTGTATTCTGTCCTTACGTGCATCGCACACCTACTGTCTTCGGCAGTCCTTGAATAGATTATCATAAAGTATTCTTGTTGTCAACCATTTTTTATAAAATTCGAACTTCACTAAGCTAAATATTATTCTACAACACCTTTTCTTTCCATTTTCCACTTTTCCATCTTGCCATCATAATCACGCCACGGACAATCTCATCTATTCCAGACACAAGCCAGACTCCAACAATTCCAAGGGCTGTAAGCTTCACGATTCCATATGATCCTCCAACTGCGACCACCCACATGCAACAGGCTGCCACAAATACTGGAAAGCTCACATCTCCGGCTCCTCTTAAACTCCAGATTACGACCACATTCAGAGCACGTCCCATTTCCACCATCACATTTACCAGCATCAGATAGAATCCAATTTTCAGCACCTCCTCATTAGCGGTAAAAATTCCAAATAACTGGTTTGAAAAAAGAACTGCTCCTGCACTGATAACCAAAGTAGCTATTATTGATAATTTCAAGCAATGATAACAGTCTTCCTCTGCCTTTTCAAAATATCCGGCACCAATCTCGTGCCCAATCATAATCTGTGTCGCCGATGCCATTGCATTTGTCGCCTGATTGAAAAATGCTGCAATATTCATGAGATATGTTCTTGCTATAATCTCATTCTGCGACAAATAATGAAAAATGATCCCTGTAATCACAAGTTGCGTGATGCTGTAATTCATAGAATCGAAGGCACTCGGTATTCCAAGTTTGAACACCAAAAGCACTTCTTTCAAATGTACATTTTTCAGTAATCGGAATATGGCAACAGATTCTGTCTTGTAAAAAAACGTGATAGAGATCAACCCCGCCCAGATAACTTTCGTGATTACCGTTGCAATCGCAGCTCCTTTTACTTCCATTCTCGGAAGTCCACATAGTCCAAGAACGAGAATCATATCCAATATCAGATTCAAAATGCTCATAGTTGACGAAATCAGCACCGAGACCTTGGTCTTTCCATGACTGTAAAGAATATTGCCAATTGTGCTGCTGTAGGCATCCAATACAATTCCCCATACAAGAATCCATAAATATTCCGATGCCATGCGATACAAATCACCTTTTGCTCCAAGTATTCTGAGAAATGTATCATGAAACACAAACACAATTACAAAAATTCCCAGCCCTAATATCACATTAATCGTAATACAAAGCGCTGAAATTCCGGAAACTCGATCCCGGTCCCCTTTTCCCAGATACTGCGCAATCATAATACATGCCGCACTGCAGACTGCACTGATGATCAAGCTGCAGATAGAAGTAATCTGGCAGGCCGCGCTAACTGCACTGGCTGCCAGATCATTGACTTTACTCAATACAAAAACATCTATAAATCCAAGTATAATTCCTAATACGCCATTTAAAAAGATTGGCCATGCCAACTGAAATAAATTTAATTTTTTCATTTATTTTCCATTTACTGCATCAAAGAGCACCTGCATATTTTCATCCGGTGTTTCTCCGATAATGGAACAGCCTGTGCTCAGCACAAAGTTTGGATATCCCTCACATACACGCAGAATCTCTTCCACTTCTTTTCTGACATCCGATGTAGTGCCCTCTCTCAAATTCACTGGTGATACATTTCCCATGATAATAGTCTCCGGAGAAACCATACGAATGCATTCTCCAATATCTGTGCAGTAATCAATACTTAGCACCTGCGCGCCTGTCTGCTCCAGATATGTCGTATGTGCCAGTGTTTTGCCACAGACATGCAACATGCCCGGAACATCGGCAGCTTTAAAAATTTTCTGCAGATACTGTCCGGAAAATCTCCAGAACCGCTTTGGTGCAAGAAGTGATGCAACCGGCTCTGCAATCCAGAAAAATTCCTGTCCTTCCTGCGTCTCCCATTTAGCAAGCTCAATCAGCCAGTCTGTAATGTACGCCACAAAGCGTTCCACAAATTCTGGATTCTTCGCTACAAGACGCAGCATATACTCTGCTCCCAGAATTCCGGACGCTACCGTCAGCGGTCCAAACGCACCGCCACCACACCAGTAATCATTTTCCCCCATTTCTTCCTGCTCTTCCAGCATTCCTTTCAAACATTGAAGTTCCGGCTCAAAACAGGAGACATCAAATTCATTTTTTTGAATCAAATAATCCAATTCTTCTTCCGTAGTAAGCTGTCCTTCTTTTACAATCGTCAATGAATCCGATACTTTTTCAAGCTCAAATCCCAGAGCTTTCGCAAGATCCAGGTGTCCCAGACACAGAAAATGAAATGCTCTTTCTCCGTCCCATATCGGGCTTACAAGCCTCTTCTCAGACTTCTTTATCTCGTCTATCATTTTCCAGTTCATATTACTTCTCCACATCCTTGAACACATAAGCCTTTAACATTGCTTTCTGTCCAAAATAATAAATCAGAAGAACCGGAATAGACACAATAAATGATCCCGCCATCAAAATCGGCAATGTGCTGTTATTCGTACTTCCATAAGAAGAATTCAGCTGGCTAAGTCCCATTGAAACCGTATAATTCTCACTTCTTGTAATGTAAATCAACTGATTAAAGAAGTCGCTCCATACACTGACAAATGTATTCAGAATCATAACTACATATACCGGCTTTGCCATCGGTGCGATAATCCGAAGTAAAATTCTCAAGTCTCCACAACCGTCAATTTTTGCTGCATCAATCATAGCTGTCGGCACTGTCAGGAAATACTGGCGCAAAAAGAAAATGTAATAAGCGCTTCCGAAAAATGACGGAACCCAGAGTGGCAGAGTTGTGCCATACCAGCCCATCTTAGTAAAAAGAATAAACTGTGGGAAAAATGTAACTGTTCCCGGAAGCATCATTGTTACAAGCACAAGAAAGAATATTTTATTTTTATTACGATATTTATTAAATGCAAACGCGTAAGCTACAAGAGAACAGGAAGTCACTATTCCAACTACATTTAACAGACACAATTTAATCGTATTCCAGATATTGCGTTCAAAATGGTATTCTGTAAACAATCTCTTATAATTCTCCCAGTGAAATTCATCTGGCAGCCACTGGATCGGTCTTGTAAATACCTTTAATGGATTCTTTACGGAACTGACAATCATCCAAACAAAAGGAATCAAAAACAGTACTGCAAAAAGAATAATAACCGTGTAACGTAAAATAGTCAGATTTCTTCTTTTATTTATCATACCAGTTTTCCTCCTTCGTCAGATTCATAATAGACCATATTCCTTGATACCCTTAAAACCAGCATAGAAAGTAGGAAAATCACAATTAATAGCAGCCATGCCATAGCACATGCTTTACCCATTTTTCGATATGAAAATCCATTTTTATACAAATAATATGCATAAAATAAAGTTGAATTGTTCGGGCCTCCACTAGTCATAATGTAAGCTGGTGTAAATATCTGTAACGTTCCAATCATACCTGTTAAAAATGTAAACAAAATAATCGGACTCATAGACGGGATTGTAATATAGAAAAGTCGGTTCCAGAATCTCGCCCCATCTAATCTGGCAGCTTCATAAAGATTTCTCGGAACAGCCTGAAGTCCGGCAAGATACATGATAATACCTCCACCAATTCCCCAGATACCCATAATAATCATGGACCACATCGCCCACTTCGGGTCCGACAACCATCTCGGGCCTTCTATTCCAAGCCTAGATAATGCATCATTTAAAAGCCCGTATTTTGAGTTCAAGATCCATGTCCAAAGTACTGACACAACAACCGCCGGAAGTACTGCAGGAATATAGAAAATCGCACGAAACAGGCTTGTTCCAGGGCCTTCCATATTCAAAAGCACCGCCACCAACAAAGACAGAAATACATTTAACGGAACCATAATTAATGTATAGACTCCTGTCACCTTAATAGACTGATAAAATAGTTTGTCTTTAAATAATCCCGTATAATTATCCAGACCAACGAATGTCTCCGGTGTCAACACATTCCAGTCTGTAAAACTATAATAAAATGACATCATCATTGGAATCAGTGTAAATACTAGAAATCCAATCACCCATGGACTTATGAACAGGAAAAATTTTCTTTTTTCTCTTTTTTCACGTATATTCATCACTATCCTCATTTCTGTTATAAAAAAGTGTTTTGACTTTTCCTGCCAAAACACCTCTTTATACATTTATAAACTGCTTATCCTGATTAATTTGCTTTCAGCACCTCTTCCAAACCACTCTGAAGTTCTTTCAAAGTTGCCTCAACATCCTGGTCTCCATTATACAACTTGTCAATTGCAGGTGCCCAAACTGTATCTGCTGTCTCATCCCAGTTCGGTAATTTGGGATCAACATTAACAGCATTTTCAAGAGATGTCACTCTTAAAATGTGATTATCCGGTGCACCTTCCATGTTGATAACTGCATCAGAAGAAGCAACATCTTTGTCAACTGTTGTGATCAATCCTGTGGAAGCAAGAATTTCCTGTCCTTTTTTCTCCTGCATAAAGGAAGCAAGCGCCCATGCAGCTTCTGGATATTTTGTTGTCTTTGGAACACAGTATCCAGCCATCAGAGATACATAATGTGAGTTTTCTTTCTCCATCGGAAGTGCTGCGAGCCCCATGTTGAAGTCAACACCGGAACGATATACACACTGGTATACTCCGTCTAAATCCATAGCAATCTGTCCACCGTCAAATCCACCAGAAACAACTTCACCGCCTTCAGCATCTGGAGCGTATCCATATTTGTAGATCAGATCATACCACATCTGTAATGCTTCTTTGTTTTCTTCACTGTCAACCTTAACCTCTGTCGGATTGTTTACGTCATCGTAAAGATCCCCACCGAAAGCTGCCATATATGCTGTAATCTGCTCACGTCCTTTACCGGCAGAAATTGCGTACTGGTCTGTCTTTCCGTCTCCATCAGTATCAACTGTAAGTTTATCACATGCTGCCAGGAAATCATCCCATGTCCAGTCATCTGTAGGATATGGAACTCCTGCTGCATCGAACAGATCCTTGTTGTAGAATAACAGAAATGTATCTGCTCCGTTTACAGTAGCCATCATGTCTCCATCATATTTGAACGCCTCGTAAAGGTTTGTAGCGTATACAGATTCATCCTGAAACTGCTCGTTGTTGTCAAAATATGGCTGAAGGTCTAATAATAATCCCATCTTTGACCACTCCTGGAAAAACCTTGGATGTCCGTAAATAACGTCCGGTGCATCTCCTGCTAACATCATTGTCTCAACTTTTGTCTTATAGTCATCGTTGATTGGCTCAAAATTCACCTTTATATTCGGGTACTCTTTTTGGAATGCATCCAATACTGCCTGGTCTGTCTCTAACTCAGCGTCACTTCCCCATGCAGCAAATGTAATCTCACCTTCTACTTCATCGTGAGGTGTTGTACCCGCAGTTTTCGGATCAACTTCCGCCTCTTTTTTTGTACTGCTTGTATCTGAGCTTTTACTGTTTCCGCATCCAGCTAAGACACCAACAGCCATTGCTACAGCCAATAGAACACTAACCACTTTTCTTTTCATACTTTCTCATTTCCTCCTTTTCGTTAGTACTCAATTAGCATAACATCAGTTTTTCCTAATTGTCCAATTTCATTTTTTAATTACTTTCCTCTGAATAATCAAAAAAAAAAAAGATTGTTTATTTTTATATTTAAAATGATTTATCTGGATTCTCTATACTACGATTCATCTCTTCTACAAGGACAGCTTTCGCATGACATAATATTTTTGACGCTTCAACACGTTCTTTTAAATAAACAACATAAAACGGTTTTTCAAGTAACTCCTTGCAACGGTAAGCCAATATTTCTCCATTTTTCCATTCTTTTTGCATAACTGTACTACTCATAAATGCGATTCCACGGCCTTCTTTTACAGCTTCCAGAATAATGTTGTAATTTGAACACTTTGCAACTGTTTTTATATTATGCAATTCCACTCCAATTATTTTTCCGAAGAAATCATTCCACAAAAAATCGCTTCCATTTCCAAAATCATAACGTATATGTCCTTCTTCCAATAAAAGCGTTCTCAATTCCTCTGGATTTAAATTCTGATATTTCTCTGTATTCGGTGTAATCAATACGATTTCTTCAACAAATGCCTTTTCATACCCCAATTTCGAATCATTTATTATTGTGTTTGTCACACCTAATTCTACTTCTCCCGATAACACCAGCCCTGGAATACACTCATCATCCCTCTCTACAATCCGATACATTACTCCTTTTCGTTGTTCTTCAAGAACCCGATTCAGAAAATCTCCCAACTGTCGGTCCGTCTGCAAATGTGGGGCTACAATATCCAGAATTCCATACTCCATCTGCAGGTCTTCTTTGATTCCAATCATAATATCCTTTTCAATAGAAACAAGTTGATTTGCATATTTATGAAACATTCTGCCCTGTTCTGTCAAAGTTATATTTTTAGAATTTCTAAGAAATAGCTGAACGCCCAGTTCCTTTTCCAACATTTTTAGCTGATTACTGATTGTAGGTTGGGAAATAAACCTTTCTTTTGCGGCCTGAGAAAAATTTCTCGTCTTTACTACACTCAAAAACGATTTTATCTGTTCAAAGTTCATTACTCACCACTTCCTCGTATAATATCTTTTAGATACAACAATTACCTTTCAAAAATGACTTTCAACTCTACAAGTTTACCCTCACCATTTTTATTCGTCAAATTGATTATTCACATATATTTATCAAAAGCTTCTATTATAGTATAAAAAATACGCTTCTTGGCCAAAATTTTTATTAGGAGAATTTTCCCGATATAAAAACTCCCCAGAAAGATTTCTCTTTCTGGGGAGTCCATATTTCTGTATGAATTCAGAAATGCTTATGCCAGCTTCATTGGGTTGATCTTTACACCAGGTCCCATTGTAGAAGTAAGAGTTACAGTCTTAAGGTACTGTCCTTTTACTGCTGCCGGTTTAGCTTTATTGATTGCATCGATCAGCGTCTGGAAGTTGTCTGCAAGCTGCTCTTCGGTAAAGGAAGCTTTACCTACTGGTACATGGATAATGTTTGTCTTGTCAAGTCTGTACTCAATCTTACCAGCTTTGATATCCTGGATTGCTTTTGTAACGTCCATTGTTACTGTACCAGCCTTCGGGTTAGGCATGAGACCTTTAGGTCCAAGTACACGTCCGAGACGTCCAACAACACCCATCATATCTGGTGTAGCTACAACTACGTCGAATTCGAACCAGTTCTCGTTCTGGATCTTTGGAATGAGCTCGTCTCCACCTACGAAATCTGCTCCAGCAGCTTTAGCTTCCTCAGCTTTAGCGTCTTTAGCAAATACAAGGATACGAACCTTTTTACCTGTTCCGTGTGGCAGTACAACTGCTCCACGAATCTGCTGGTCAGCGTGACGTCCGTCACAACCTGTTCTGATATGAGCCTCGATTGTCTCATCAAATTTTGCTACTGCAGTTTTTTTAACCAATGCTACTGCGTCTGCTACATCATAGAGTGTTCCTCTGTCGATAGCTTTTGCAGCCTCAACGTATTTCTTTCCTCTTTTCATTATAAATAACCTCCTAGTGGTAATGTCGGGATAACCCTCCCACATCCATTTACTTCAGTTTCATCATTATCAAGGAAATTCTTTTCGTCAGGTTCGTCCGCGCGCACACCGCGCTTGGCCTCGCCCGTCTTAAAGAACAACCAGGGACTAGTCTACTACAGTTACTCCCATAGAACGGCATGTTCCAGCGATCATGCTGGCTGCTGCCTCTACAGTTGCTGCGTTCAGGTCTGGCATTTTTGTCTTAGCGATCTCCTCTACCTGAGCTTTTGTGATTGTAGCAACTTTATTCTTATTCGGAACACCAGATCCTGATTTGATGTTGCATGCTTTCTTGATCAGAACTGCTGCCGGTGGTGTCTTTGTGATGAAGCTAAAGCTTCTATCGTTGTAAACTGTGATAACTACAGGGATGATCATATCTCCCTGATCTGCTGTCTTAGCGTTGAACTGCTTTGTGAATTCAACGATGTTTACACCGTGCTGTCCAAGAGCTGGTCCAACCGGTGGTGCCGGAGTTGCTTTGCCGGCAGGAATCTGTAATTTAATATAACCTTCTACTTTTTTTGCCATTTCAATTACCTCCTTGTGGTAATGGCGGAACCATACGGCCCCTCCCACGTTTCGTATTTACGTTACACTCGTTTAATTTCTGCGAAACTAATTTCAACCGGTGTTTCGCGACCGAACAGCTCAACATTGATCGTAACACTCTGCTTCTGCGCGTTCATAGCCTGGATCACTCCGACTGTATCTGCCCACGCACCGGCAACAACCTGTACGGTGTCACCGACTTCAAAGTCTACTACGATGTTGTCCTGCTGAATTCCAAGTGGTGCCATCTCTGCATCTGTAAGCGGTACCGGCTTAGATCCCGGACCTACAAATCCTGTCACACCTCTTGTGTTACGCACAACATACCAGGTATCATCATTCATAATCATATGAATCAATACATATCCCGGAAACATCTTCTTCTGAGATACCTTCTGCACTCCGTTCTTAAGTTCAACAACGTCCTGCAGCGGAACTCTGACTTCAAGGATCTGATCCTCCAGATGTCTGTTCTCAACCGACTTATCAATGTTGGCTTTTACTTTGTTCTCATACCCGGAATAGGTATGAACTACGTACCATTTTGCTTCTGACATAAACTCACCTTTCCTGCTCGTTAGTGTCTAGCCCAGATTGACCAGAATGTCAAATCCGTACTGAGCCAGGAAATCAACTAATGCGATGATTGCTCCCAGCACTACGGATACGGAAACTACTGCCGCCGTCTCTTTTACAAGTGTCTGCTTGTCTGGCCAAATGATTTTCTTAAACTCTACGTTAAGACCTTTGAACCAGTTCTTCTTCTGAGTCTTTTGAGATTTCTCACTCATGACGTACACACTCCTTTACGACTATTTTGTCTCCTTATGCAATGTGTGTGACTTACAGAACTTACAGTACTTCTTAGTCTCCATGCGCTCAGGATGAGTTTTCTTATCCTTAGTCATGTTGTAGTTACGCTGCTTGCATTCTGTACATTCTAATGTGATTCTTGTACGCACAACTTCCACCTCGCTTTATATTTCTTTGTTAACTTGTTGCTTGGTAGCTTGCGAGGCTACCTAGTTTTTAGGCATAAAAAAAAGACCTACTTCCATTCGCTAGGATAGTGTACCATACCAGAGAATAAAATGCAAGGATTTTTTTCAGATTACGCCAAGTCAGATCCCACCAATATGCATTAGCTTTCTTCCATTATATAGGAATCCTTTTATAACTTGAATATCCTATTTTTTATTTACGAACCAGACTTTCAAATCGCCTCTCACGAATTTCATTTACCCTCATTCATTATTTAGAACTGGATATTTTCGTGCATTGTATTGATATTTTCGTGCATTTCGCATATAATATATTTATCAAATGAAAGGAGTGATATCATGGCTAAATCATCAACCTGTAATATCAGTATACGCATGGACAGCAATCTTAAAGCTGCGGCAGAAGCTCTTTATGAAGAACTTGGTATGAATCTGAGCACTGCGTTTAATATTTTTGTACGTCAGTCTTTACGTGAAAGAGGGATTCCTTTCAAAATTACCGAAGGAACTCCAAGCAAAGAAACCGTCTCGGCTATGCTTGAGGCAGAAAGGATTGCAAAAGATCCTACTGTCAAAGGTTATCACGATGTAGATGAATTTTTTGCAAATCTTGATTCATGACAAAATACGAAATCAAAAACACTACCCAATTCAAAAAAGATTATAAACTTGCCAAGCGACGCGGTTTAGATATTAATCTTTTAAAAGGCATCATTACAAAGTTAGCGAATGGCGAAGTCTTAGCCCCTAAGCACAAAGATCACCCTCTATCTGGCGACTGGGTTGGACATCGAGAATGTCATATCCAACCAGACTGGCTTCTTGTTTATCGCTATGACAATGATGTCCTTGTGCTTACACTGTCACGCACCGGTACTCATAGTGATTTATTCGGCTTATAATTTCCTACCTCCATTTTTCACAATATAATGCATGTTTGTATTAAAAAACCCTGCAAGATTATTCCAATCTTACAGGGATTTTTGTTTCTTCTTATTTCAATAATGTCCGGGTACTAAAGCCCACAATTCAGATCTTATTTTGCTCCAAGCAGTTTCTCTACACTGACAAGTTTTACACTGAGTACGAAGATTTCTGCTGCCTGTGCAAGTTCCTCAACTGTCGGGAAGGACGGTGCAATACGGATATTGCTGTCTTTTGGATCCTTTCCGTATGGGAATGTTGCTCCGGCACCTGTCATGATCAGACCAGCTTCTTTTGCTTTTGCCACAATTGCCTTTGCGCAGCCATCCATTGAATCGAAAGAAATAAAATATCCGCCGAGTGGCTTTGTCCATGTTCCGATTCCAAGTCCGCCAATTTCTTTCTCCAGAACATCTTCAACCTTTTCGAATTTCGGGCGAAGGATAGCAGCATGTTTTCTCATATGCTCATACATTCCCGGCATATCTTTAAAGAATCTTACATGACGGAGCTGGTTGAGCTTGTCATGTCCGATTGTCTGGAACTTCATAAAGCTCTTCGCATCTTCGATATTCGCTCTGGATGCAGCAAGTGCTGCAATTCCGGATCCAGGGAAAGAAACCTTGGATGTGGAAATAAATTTGAATACCATATCCGGATTGCCTGCTTTGATACATTCATTTAACAGTTCAAGGATAACGTCTCTCTTGTCATCATAAAGATGATGGATTGAATATGCATTATCCCAGAAGATACGGAAGTCTTTTGCTGCCGGTTTCAAGTGTGCAAATCTTCTGACTGTTTCGTCAGAGTAAGATACTCCTGTTGGGTTAGAATACTTCGGCACACACCAGATTCCTTTGATTGCAGGATCTTCTGCCACCAATTTCTCTACCATATCCATATCCGGACCTGTCGGAAGAAGCGGTACATTGATCATTTCAATTCCAAAATACTCTGTAATCGCAAAATGTCTGTCGTATCCCGGAACCGGACATAAGAATTTTACTTTATCTAATTTGCACCATGGTGTGTTTCCCATGATACCATGAGTCATAGCTCTTGATACTGTATCGAACATTACATTCAGGCTGGAGTTTCCGTAGATCAGAATATTTCTCTCTGGTACTTCTGACATATCTGCCAGTAATTTTCTTGCCTCTGTAATTCCATCCAGAACACCGTAGTTACGGCAGTCTACTCCATCAGAGCTTACCAGGTCACTGTCCCCATTCAGCACGTCCATCAGACCATTACTCAGATCCAACTGTGCTTTTGACGGTTTACCACGGGACATATCCAAATGTATTCCTTTTGCTTTCACTTCTTCGAATTGTTTCTCTAACTGGCCTTTTAACTTTTTCAGCTCTTCTTTCGTCAACTTGCTATACGGTTTCATACGGCATTCCTCCTGCTTTTTATGTTATCTTTTTCGCTATATGCTATTTTACCAAAATTTGAAGAAATTACAACATAAACTTGCATTTTCTACTAATTTTATAAAGAAAATGCTTATTTTTTCGTCTCTATATGCATTTCGCCGATATCATTCCGTCATTTACTGCATTCTCGCACTGAGCGTGGCCGCTTACAGCATAATTCTTATTCGCGCGAGTGCGCATCCTGCTGGAGTTTTTTGTATAATAGGAAATGTAAGTTCCTATTGTAATAAGAAGACAGCCATCCTGCGCCTCAACGCAAAACGACTGTCTTCTTAATTTATATCCATTCTTATTATAGGTGTACTCTCAAATCCTCATCTTTAAAACAGACACATTTGCAATATTTTACTCTGCTGCCTCTTCTCCGGCATAAGCTGCAAATACAGACTCGATACTGCTATCGCAGGATTTCTGATTAGCCTCTTTACCAATGTAGAATCTTTTCTCTGAATCCTGCGTATATGTCAGCTCAGCCCATGCTTTGATCGGTGCTGTAAATCCGTCAGCGTCCTTAGCATCTTTGTTGAATGCGAACAGGAATGGCTCCTGGATCAGTGCTGTACCGTCAGACATAGAATGTGCAACTTCAAGGTTTGTAAGTGCACCCTTTACAAGGTCTGTGTACATCAGGTTCACGATTGCATTTTCATCAAGAATATTCATAGACTGCTTGTATCCCCAACGTCCTGTTGTCACATCTCCGTCCACCTGCGGATCATAAAGATATACGCGGACGTTATTCTTTACTGCATAGTCATTCACTCTTGAGATAACGGCACGTGTTTTCTCATCTCCGGCGCCGCCGATCATAACCATTGCATTTCCGTCTTCATTCAGAAGCCATTTCAGCTGTCTGTATGTTACCGGATATACATTGATCTGCTGGTCTGCTGAGAAGATTTCTCTTCCATAGCTGTTAAATACATCGCGCAGGTGATCTGTCTTAGAATATTTTGACATCTCGATTCCGTTATCTTTGATGAAATCAAACATCTCTTTTACACTTGCATCGTACTCGTCTGTGATATAATCTCTGATCTGATTTCCATTCTCATCAAGAACCGGATTCCCGTCATCATCAAATCTCTTTGTGTAGATTCCCTTTGAATCACGATCAACCATTTTCTCAAATGCATACATGATTGGGCAGGAAGTGCTTCCGTTTCCAGAATTGCTGTAATCTACTTTGTTATCCTTGTTGTATACAAATACGATTGGCTGCTGAAGTCTTCCAACTGTAACCTCTTTACCATCTGCATTTGTATAAGAAAGTGCTGTTGCATGTGTAGATGGATACTCTACCCAGTCATCTAAGTTTGTCAGATATCTGGAAACCATCTCACCATACATATAGTTCAGCTTTGTTCCAGGTGTTGTCTTCTCATTAGACATACGAACGAATAAAGATCCGTCATCACCATTGTTGATGTTAAAGTCATAAGAGTATACTGTATCAATACCGTACTCTTTTGCATATTTGTTGATAAACGGGCTCATTGCACGGCTGTTGTGGCACCATGATCCGCTAAGCTGAATCATGTAGTTTCCTTCACTGCCAAGAATGTCGATAAGTTGATCGTACGTAATATCCTGGAATACGATATCTTTGTCTTCAAATGTATCGATTCCGTCCTGACGATCTTCGTCAGCTCTTGAATGTGCATTAAAATCTCCATATGCATATTCTTTTTCAAAATCATAATCTGTAGAAGAAAGGTCTGTCTGGCTCTCAAGCTTATCAGCCTTGTCAGCTTTGTTTTCTGTTGTTGTCTGGCTGCTTCCACATCCTGTTATCATTCCGACTGTCATTACCGCAGCAAGAACAGCCGAGATCATTTTTCTTTTCATCATTAAATCTCCTCTCTGTCTTCCTAGCACATCGGAACGGATACTTCTTCATCAGATCCGCCTGATCCGCCTGTTGAAGTATATTCTTTTTCCAGTTCTGTGAGGTCTGCGTAGTTTGGTACCATACTTGTCTGGTCAGCACTCAGATAGCTGTCTACGACTTCGCGTGCCTCTGTTACAAATTTCTTAATATCATCAGAAGTATATCCTTCCGGTACTTTTCTTGCATCTGCAACACTGGCAGCTTTGATTGCCAGACGTGCATACTCAATTTTAGCAGCATCGAAATTTTTCATATCTTCTTTATTCACTTTTTCCTGCAGGTCCAGGTTTTTGTCGAGTGCATTGTAGTACTCCACTGCACGGTCGATCTTTGCCTTGCAATCTTCGGAGTAAGTAACCTCTCCAATTTCTTCAATAGCTTCGTTCGTTCTTGTAACAGAAGCTTTTGCTGAGAATGCTGAGAGGCCAAGACATACAACTGCAGCTATGATTAATGCGATGGTTGATTTTTTCATGATTTATGCCTCTCCTTTCTCTAATTTCTCGTCCTCTTTTGCAAATACTTCGTCATTCAGAAGTCCGTTCTGACGAGCTACAACTGCTGCACATACGCTGGCATCTGTAACATTTGTAAGAGTACGTACCATGTCTGTAATGTTGTTGATTGGAATCAGAAGTACTACTGCTGCGATTGGCAGATTCACTGCGCTGAACAGAGATACTGCTGTGATAACTCCAACTCCCGGCATTCCGGCGCTTCCAAGGGAAAGTACCAGACACATAAAGCACATAACAAGGTACTGGCTTACTCCCCAGCTCTGTCCTGTTGCATTAAGATAAAACATTGCAAGAAGAATTGGCCATACACATGTACATCCTGCCATACCGATTGTTGTTCCAAGAGGTGCTGTAAAGTTTGCGACCTCCTCATCAACACCAACTTTACGGATCAGTCTGTCGATTGTGATTGGCATTGTTCCAACACTACTTGTTGTTGTAAATGCTGTTGCCTGTGCGTCAAATGTTTTCTTAAAGAACTTCAGCGGATTGACCTTGGCAAATGATTTCAAGATTACCGCATTGACAACATATGACTGGATAAGACATGCAACAAACACCATCACAACAAGAAGTACGAGCTGTACCAGCGCCTCTTTGTCGCTTAAGAGCTGACTTGCAGAGCATGCTGTCAGGCAAAGCACTGCGTATGGTGTAAGATCAATCACATATGCAAGAATGTTGAAAATGACCTTTTTAACTGCCTCAATCAGTTTCTTGATCACAAGAACTTTATCTTCTCCCTCTTCTGAAGAAATGCTTACATAAGCAACTGCAACTGCAACCGCAATAATGATGATCGCAACAATATTATCTGCTGCCAGATCTGCTGCGATATTGCTTGGAACCAGATTCAGAAGAATGGTATCAAAAGATGTCTCCATCTCCTGGTAAGCGCTCAGAGTCGCATCTGTGACACTTGAAATATCTGCAAATACTGCTCCTGCTCCTTTACCGATGTTTGTCACTGCTCCGACAACAAGTGTAACAACAATGGCTGTCACAGATGTTATAAGAAGCCAGAATACTGATTTCGTTCCGATTTTTTTCATCTTCTCTTTATCGTTCAGAGAAATCAGTCCTGAAATAACCGATACTAAAATTACCGGTGCTACCAAAGCCTTGATCAGTTTTACATAAGCCTGTCCAATTAAATTCAGCCACACAAGGTATGTGTTCCCCTCTGAAGCAAATACTACCCCAATGACAGCACCAATGACCATACTGATCAGAATTACAACTGTCCAGTTCACTCTGTACGCAATCCAGTTCAGTGCTTTAAAAGAAAGCAGAGCTATCATAAGTACAAGAAGAGCTATCCAGTTTACACTTAAAAGTGCATCCATTTTGAAAAACCTCCTTTTCCTTCTCCTTTAGATTAGAAATACTTATAGTTACTGATAAGGAATTCTATTTCCTTATAAAAATGTATGTCCCCGCCTTCCATCTGTCATATTGTTTCAGGCAGTCACATACAACTCCCGAATAATCATACATCTGATGTTCTTCATTTGTCCAATAAATATTTTTGATAAAAGCGTCTCTATATATATTTTTTCAATAAAGCTTTTCCTTTGTATGTCTTGTATATTTCGGTGAAAATGTTGTATACTTCATTTGTACGAAACTACAATATATTTTCAGCAAAATCACAGGAGGCAGACACGAAACATGTTTAAATTTTTCAAAAAAATTTATAAACCACTGTTCTGTTTTTGTCTGTGTTTTTTCTCTGTCTTTGTCCTGATTGGCTGCTTAGGCGGTCAGACCAATGATACATCTTCCGGAAAGAAAAGCGGGAAACAAAGTTCTGCTCTTCACCAAGAGATGGCAATTGGAAGTGAAGCACCGGATTTTACCGCCAAGTTGAATAACGGCGAAACTTTTACCCTCTCCGATAAGAAAGGACAGGTCATTCTTTTGAACTTCTGGGCAACCTGGTGCAGCAACTGCGTCAAGGAAATGCCCGCCATCGAGAAGCTTTATGAAGAGTATGGTGACCAGATTGTAATTGTCGGAGTAAATGTAGGCGAAGATGAAGATACTATTGATACATTTATCAAGGCAAAGAATTATTCATTTCCGGTTGCCTGCGACACCGAAAGCAATATCAGTAATCTTTATCCGAGTGCCGGTATCCCTTATACAGTTATAGTCGGAAAAGACGGACTTGTTACCGAGACATTTCTCGGAGCAAAAGATGCAGACAGCCAGTACACGAAGCTGCGCCGTGCTTTACAGGAAGCTTACGAAGCAAACTAATTCACGACAGACTCCAGATTCACAAGCAATTTAGATAGTCTGGCTCAAGTCCGATGAATCTAAAGCCAGTTTAAACACACATGAATTCAGACCGCACAAAGTAAGCAGTACACTTAGCACTTTATTATTTTGCAAACCCGTATAGCAAACAGGAAAAAATTTTTAAAAAGAAAGGAGTTACACATGAAAGTTGTAATGTATGGGACAAAAGCATGCCCGGACTGCGTCGAGGCAGAAGAAATTTTAAAAGAGAAAGGAATCCAATATCTGTATATGGAATTTTCCGACAATATCGGATATCTGAAACGTTTCCTCACACTCCGCGACACAAACCCGATCTTTGATGAAGTAAAGGAAAACCACTGGGTCGGCGTTCCTTGCTTCCAGTTCCAGGACGGAAGCCTGTCACTGGACATTGACGAAGTCGTAAAACGGGCAGAGGAAGAAGCTTAAATCAAGTCGAACTGCTGATTACTTCGTTCTCTGCACTGATATCATCAATTTTAGATACGAAAAAAGCGTGCCTGGCGACAGCACGCTTTTACAAAATGTATCAATGTCAATATCGATGTGAGGTCGATAGTAACACCTGTATTTATGCAGGAGAATTCCCCTGTTCTCAAAATAGTGGCAATATGATACTGCCTGTGTGGCCACTATTAAGCCTACCTCTGATAAGATTTTAACATGCTTTTGTTCCTCTCATTCTCCCAGCAAAATTTGTGTATTTGATCCTGTACACTCAAAACATTTTTAACTCCGGGAATAGTGTAACGTGCAGTCTGCCATTTGTCCAATTGATTATTTAAATAGTAATGTCTTTATATATTTTTATTGTCAATAAATCCGCATTTTTCCCTTAATAGCAAACGCTACCAACAAAAAAAGAGCGAAAAGCATGCTTATTCTAATACTTTTCGTTCTTTTTTCTCTATCAGTATTCAAAAAATCTATCATGACTTAGCGAACGCAGTTGCCGTCACGGATATAAGAATCAGTATACAGCCTGCCATCGACGAAAGACTTGCACTCTCATGCAGGACTAAAATCCCCACGATCATACTGGTCACCGGTTCAAATGTACTTAAAATTGCCGCATCCTGGGCTCCCACATACTGTACGCCATACTGAAAAAATCCCACTCCGATAAATGCTGCGCCAAGAGACAGAACAAATGCTGCGATCCATGCGTTTACATTCATATGAAGTACAAAACTTCCCGATACTTTTCCAATCAAAAATACCATAATGGAGCCAACAATATTCATATAAAATATCATCTTCATAGCAGGGATATCCTGCAGCCCGCCCACTTCCAGATATAATATGTAAAATGCATACGTCATTCCGGATATAAGCGCAAAAACAAATCCCATCGGCTTTGCCTCACCGCCGCTTCCTGCATAGGACAGGAAAATACCGATCATGCACAGACCAACACACACAATTTTCAGCTTAGGCACACGTCTTCGTAGGAAAATCAGACTGCCAAGCAACACAAAAACCGGATATCCAAAATGAATGACCGTCGCCATACCTGACGGCATATAATCGTACGCACTATACAAAAGAAGCGCTGTGATGCCATAGCCAAACACCGTCACACACAAAATCTTTTTTCCTTCCTCCACAGATAGCTCCATCGGAACTTTCCGCACTTTCAGGTAAATGTACAGCGGAATGATTGCCAGGGCAAACCTTAAAAATAATGCTCCCACTATCGTGCTTCCATCCGCGCAGATCACTTTCACAAGCAATGGCATAAAACCAAAGTAGACTGCGGACAGCAATAAATATATGAATCCTTTTACTCTTATATTCATCAGCTCAGTTTCTTTTCCTTTTCATTATACTGTGCCAGCTTACTGTCATCCATCTCCCACAGCCAACGCCCACCGTCACACATAGACAGATCCGGACAGTCACCTCTTACATAGGCATAAATCGGCGGCTCGTCTTTATATTTTTCAATTGCCTCTGTCAGCTTCTCGATCATACGTGGTGCATCTTTCGGAACTTTCCCTTTCACACGAAGTTCCAGGAAGTCATTAAATCCATCATAAAGCATTTGATGTCCGTCCGGTCCTTCTTTCAGAAGCCCAATCAATGTACGCTCTTCTTCCATATTTTCCACTTCATCTGCCGGAATAAATGCTCCGGATTTGATATCTTCATAAAGTGCAACCTGATTATGAAGAAATAAAGAGAAGTTAACAATACGATCCGGCTGCGTCTTGTTCAGGAACTCTGCCAGAGCAATTGCATTTTCCTGACCTCTGCCTTTACCGGCAACACCAGACATAACATGTGCATCAAAAATCAATCCGACTCTTTGGATTCTTGCGATTTCTTTATACGCCTGATCCTGGGTATGCTCTTTTCTCATAAACTTCAACACATCATCCAGACCACTTTCAATCCCCAGATATAAATGTCTCACCTTGCGGTCATATAATTCCTGAAGTTCCTCATCACTTTTCAGCCGTATACTTGTTACAGTCGCATCCATGTTGATCATCTGACAATCTGGAAAATATTTATCGATCAAATCAAGTATCGCACGCAGACGATCCATTTTCAATCCAAATGCATTACCATCTCCAAGAAATATCTTTCTTGGATTTCCTCCCAGATTCTTCACTCTTTGCAGTTCCTCTTCGACCTGCTCAAGCGGCAGCTCACGATATTTTAAATCTCTGAACAGATTACAGAATTTACATTTATTATAAGAGCAGCCGACCATGACCGGCAGCATGTAAGATGCACGTTCCATTGGCGCACGACAAATTCTACCTTCATATTCCATACCATTACCTCCAATTCAACCTACTACTTTTAAATCTGTAAGATTCCACCTGCTTGAGTGCATACATATTGCACTTATCCACAGGCATTCATATTATAACACAATTTTTCCAAAATCAATGCCCTGTCCTCACTCATTTTCCACATTTCTGAAGATTTTCTTACAGTTTCGTGAAGATTGTGTGACATCTCTTGAGTCCTTTTTGCATTCATTATAAAATATGAATTGCTCACAGGGAGGTATAAGTGATTATGGGAAACAAAAAGAAACAGACAAATGAATTTGACAATTACTTCGATGATGATTTCGAAGTTGTATATGAAGATCTGGAGGATCTTGGGAGCTATTTGAGTGAAGATAGTTCTGATAATAACGATGATTATGACGATTATGACGATTATGATGGCGACACCGACTATTATGATGATTATGATGATGATGACGACGATGATTATGATGACGATTATTATGATGATGACTATAACAGCAACGGCAGAGATTCAAAAAAGAAAAAGCGCAACGACAAACAGGATCCGGATTCCAAAAAATCCAAGAAGAAAAAGCGTCGCGGACTGCCCAATGTAGGAAAACCAGTTGCAAATATTGCTAAGACCGGCATTAACGCGACTAAAAAATTAGTCGGAACCATTCTCCGGGCAGCCACACTGATTTTAATCGCTCTCATCATCCTGACATTGTTGAAAGCATTTTTAAGTAACGCCGGTTCTTATGGAAAAATCCTGTTACTCGGACAGACGAAAGATACCACACTAATCGCATACCTGGCTGTCGGAGCTGTGCTGGTCGGTTATGAACTGCTCAACTTCTTCTGGGCTGCCAGCCGCACACGCGCCAGAAGCAGGCACAACAACCGCCTGGATACCGGACGCGGGCTTTTGTCCTTTGTTATCATTTACGCCGGTTCCTATCTGGCCGCCATGTTCAGTCACCTGATTCCAAGTTCTCCAAGTTGGCTTACCGGTGTACAAGGCGGACTGTCTATTTACGGTGGTCTGAAAGCCACACTACTGCCGCTGTGCATTGCAGGAGTAGTAAGCTGTGTGGTCAGGAAAATTATAGTAAGATAAGATTCAAAACTGTATCTTTTATAAACTTCTTGAAACTAATTTCAATATATGATATATAAAAAAAGAAAAGAACAACCGCCACAAGTGGTTGACTTCATTAGTTAAGTAATCATGGAATTACCACCCTGTAACACGGTTGTTCTTAGTTTGATATATCATTTAAATCTATTTCATTCAATTAGTTTTTATTTTCCGCGCAATTTTTTTAACCAGCAATATGAGCAAAATAATCAGCACAATTACAAGTACAAAAATGCCCGCTATGATAGCCGAAAATTTATTCGGGTGTTTTACAAGATCAATAATATTCCAGCTGTCTTCCACAACCTTGCGGTCGTGTTTTTCATTATAATATTCCGACACATTTGCAATACCATCACCATCTGTATCATCAAAGGACTCCATATATCTGGCAATGGCAGCCCATGCTTTCAGCTCCTGATTGCCTTCCATAATTGCCTGATCTTCCAGGTTTTCGATTGGATTTCCATCTTTGTCCTTCGGCGTAATAGACAGCAGTCCATAAGATGTGTCCATGACAGCACCGAGCATCTGCCCTGTATATAGGTCTGTCACCACATGATACAGCTTGTCATCTTCTATCTCTTCTCTGTTTCCTTCCCCCTGCGCTTCCATCAGATAGCAATCTGTCACTTTATTGAGTATCATGCGATGCGGATTGTATGTAAAGTTAAGACCGCTACAATAAAGTCTGGCAATCGTCATAAAATCTGAAACAGACGCATCAATTTCCGCCACAAGTTTCAATTCTTTTCCTGTCAGATAAGCGCTGATCAGCGGATAACCCGCCAGCCCATCCTTCCCAATTCCAAGTGAAAATGAATTGTAGACCTGTTCGACCGTGACATCCCCTTTTGTATAAGTATCACGTACTGTTCCGCTCGGAACAACCGCCACATCGACCGGATCACCGTCGTAGTACTCGGAATTTTCCACCGCATACACATATGCATCAGACATGATGTCTCCGAGATTCAGCTCCTCATGCTTATTATACATATCGTCCACACTGCTGAATTCAATATCATTTTCCGCAAGAATCTGATCTTTTGTATATCCAAAATGTGACAGATAATTCGTATCAACCGTCTCCATCAGCTCATCAATCCGCTCCTGTGTTGCAGCATCCGCCTTTATCTCATCCGCAACCGGAATCAACTCGTAAGTATCCACGTCCCAGCGTCCATCATCTTTCTGCGTCATAGAAATCGTTCCAAGATTTCTTCCATATTCTCCACAGGAAACAATATAAGTATCTCCGTGCTGAATCGGCTTATCTAATTGTGTATGTGTGTGTCCGCTGATAATCAAATCTATATCCGGCACATTTTTCGCAAGAATCTCGTCTTCAGATTTATCTTCATCTTCCACGGTACCACTATGAGATACACAGGCAATCATATCCACGTCCTCATTTTTCTTAATCTCTTCCACCGTCTTCTTAGAAGCCTCGATCGGATCTTCAAAAAGCAGTTCGCATGTTGGCGCGCAATCTAGCGAATCTTTACCAAATACGCCAAAAACTGCTATTTTGACATCACCTTTCTGTACAATTACATAATCTTTCACACCGTAGTTCTCAAATGCATCTTTAATCTGTTGCTGTCCTTCCGTTAAGCCCGCTTTTTCCATAGCACTCCAGTCCACATTACAAACGACCAGTGACGGAACATTTTCACCGGAAGCCTTTGCAGTATTCAGCATATTAGCAAGTCCACTGGAACGATAGTCAAACTCATGATTTCCCCAGGTCGTCACATCACATCCAAGATAGCCTAGCATACGAAGCTCTGCCGCCTCTGTCTCATACACCGTCTGGATCAACGTTCCCATAGAAAAATCTCCACCATCCAGATAGAGCGTATCCGGATTTTTTTCTTTCTGCTCGTCAATTAAAGTCTTGAGCCTTGCAAATCCTCCGACCTCTTCTTGTTTTCCATCAACGATCGTAGGAAAACTGTTCAGATGTGAATGCGTATCATGTGTAAATAATACGTCCATATGTTTACCCGTGTCCGCGGCTTTTGCATTCACCCCAAGTGTCGGCAGCATCCCCACGCAAAGAGCAATCGCAAGTACAAATGCGGTTATCTTTTTCGTTCTCTGCATATGTCTCTCCTTTATCAATTCTTTTGTTCTCTACTATTTTTAGTAATCATACTATAATTTTTATAAGCTCGTCAACGCAAAAAACCTCAGAAATTATTATTCCGAGGTTTTGCATAAAAATGCGGATGACAGGACTTGAACCTGCACGTCGGGGACACTAGATCCTAAGTCTAGCGCGTCTGCCAATTCCGCCACATCCGCATAAGAAAATAAAAACGCAATACCTAATTCTCATTAAGTTTGCGTTATATTCACAGTGAGCGTGCGGGGATTCGAACCCCGGACAACTTGATTAAAAGTCAAGTGCTCTACCACCTGAGCTACACGCCCATAATAAACTGGGCTAGTTGGATTCGAACCAACGAATGCAGGAGTCAAAGTCCTGTGCCTTACCGCTTGGCGATAGCCCAATAATAAAGAAAAAGGGTGGGTAATGGGACTCGAACCCATGATATCCAGAACCACAATCTGGCGCGCTAACCAACTGCACCATACCCACCATATTACTTATCGAACTGTCTTTTGTCCAACTAAGTATCACCGTATTAAATTTTGTGGTTCAAACGAGCCTGGGGGGATTCGAACCCTCGACCTACGGCTTAGAAGGCCGTTGCTCTATCCAGCTGAGCTACAGACTCATATCTCTGACCACACCCAAAACAAATTGTTTCAGGAAAGCGGGTGATGGGAATCGAACCCACGTATCCAGCTTGGAAGGCTGGTGTTCTA
>OLOG01000222.1_pt1 | contig 58798 bp, 53 predicted proteins | sample 1672351 | NCBI WGS metagenome assembly OLOG01 (sample SAMEA3136674, study PRJEB25190) | human gut metagenome | biome: human gut; feature: human-associated habitat; material: faeces | place: Austria | collected 2013 | reverse complement strand
TTCTCCACCATACAGTTCGTACCCGAACCCGATTCTCTATGAGAAAGGATTCGGGTACGTTTTTTGTTTACGGGAAGTCCTACGGCGAGAGTACGCAGAACGGTAAACAGGAGCAAGTAAAGGCAGGGTATCACCGTGGCGGTGGTATCCTGCCTTTTGTGCGATACCATCTCCAAAATCTTTTTCTTCACTTTTTCTCCTTCATGCAGAATCCCCCTGTCCATCCCGGCAGATGCCGGAACGGGCAGGGGGATTCTGACTTGTTGAGCGGTTGTGTTAAATCAGGCCGAGGTGTACAAAGGCGTTGTACAGGCCATCTTTGTTCACATCGTCGGTCACATCGTCGGCGGCGGCTTTGGCTTCCGGGCCGCCGCTGCCCAGAGCCACGCTGTACCATAATCATAGAGGGTCCTGGTCTTCGGAACAAGGGTGGAATCTGCCGAAAAACAACGGCTGAGGTTGGTACAGTTGCACAAAGGCGCGCGGCCCTGCAAAGAAGCTGTAAAATTTGCGGGGCGGGGTTGACGAACGGCTCCGGCCGTGGTAAAGTAATGGGCGGAAAAGGCCAAAGTGCCTTTTTACGACAGAAAAACGAGGTGGTCGTCATGGAACCTGCTGGAAGCAGCGGCAGTTTATATCCCCGATCAAAGAACCAGACGGCAGCCTTTTTGCATGCCGGAGAACGGCCCGGCTGTGCGTGAGAACGCACGGTGTGTTTGCCTTCCCCGGAAATGAAAGTGTCCGCTGCCGCCTGGTAAAAAAGGAGGCAGCTTTTTTATGTCTGAAATTTCGATCAATACCCTCAAGACCATGCTGGCGAATCTGGATGACGCCAAAAAATACCAGAGCCTGCGGGATGTGATGGAGACCCTGCCGGCTCCCGACCTGGCCGCCGTGTTCGAGGACCTGCCGGCTGAAAAGCTCCCGGTGCTGTTCCGTCTGTGCCCCAAGGACCTGGCGGCGGATGTATTCACCGAGCTGACCCCTGCCACCCAGCAGAAGCTGATCGACGGCCTGACCGATACCGAGCTGAAGGCAGTGGTGGACGAGCTGTGCGTGGACGATGCGACCGACCTTGTGGAGGAGATGCCGGCCAATGTGGTCAAGCGCATTCTGAGCCAGGCCGACCCCGCCACCCGCCGCATGATCAACGAACTGCTCCAGTACCCGGAGGACTCTGCCGGCGGCGTGATGACCACCGAGCTGATGGAGCTGCGCCCGGACATGACGGTGGCGCAGGCCATGGTGGCCATCCGCCAGAACGGCTTTGACAAGGAGACCATCAACAACTGCTATGTGACCGACGGCAGCCGCAAGCTGGTGGGCGTGGTGTCGCTGCGGGCGCTGGTGCTGGCCAAGGACACCGCAGAACCCATCCGGGACCTGATGGACACCAATGTGGTCAGTGTGACCACTACCACCGACCAGGAGGATGTTTCCCACCTGTTTGAAAAATACGGCTTTCTGGCCATTCCGGTGGTGGACGCCGAAAACCGGCTGGTGGGCATCGTGACCATTGACGATGCCATCAGCATCCTGCAGGACGAGGCCAGCGAGGATATCGCCAAGATGAACGCTATCGGCCCGTCCGACAAGCCCTACTTCAAGCAGAGCATGTGGGACCTGTACAAAAGCCGTGCGCCCTGGCTGCTGTTTTTGATGATCAGCGCCACCTTCTCCAGTCTGGTCATCCGGGGGTATGAGGACGCACTGGCCGCCGTGACCGTGCTGACGGCGTACATCCCCATGCTGACCGATGCCGGCGGCAACGCGGGCAGTCAGAGCACCTCCACCATCATCCGCGGCATGGCGGTGGGCGAGATCCAGCCCCACGACCTGCCCCGCATCCTGTGGAGGGAGAGCCGGGTGGCCCTGCTGTGCGGCGCAACGCTGGCGGTGTGCAACTTTGCAAAACTGCTGCTGTTCGACAAGGTGACCGCTCCGGTGGCACTGGTGGTGTGCCTGACCCTGATCTGCACCATCCTGCTGTCGCAGCTCATCGGCGGCATTCTGCCCGTGGCGGCAGAAAAGTTGCATGTGGACCCGGCCGTGATGGCGTCGCCGCTGATCACCACCATCGTGGATGCCACCACACTGCTGATCTACTTCAATGTTGCAAAGATCGTGCTGCATCTGTAAGCGCAGAGCAGAACGTTACGACCCCCGGAAGCTGTACGCTGCCGGGGGTCATGTTGTTTTTAAAAATAGGAAAAAATGTCCTCTTTGCATGGATAAATATTGTACAACACAACTTATAAAGTCGTACTCTTTCGACAAAAACTTCCCAAAACGCATTATTTTGTTTCTGAGCTGTGGACATTCTGTGACGATTCGTGCTAAAATGAAACCTGTTCCTCTTCTGCCGCCGTAACCGGCAGAAGCAACCAAAGAACGGAGGTTTTTTCATGTTAGAAAATGTCTTTCATCTGAAGGAAAACCACACCGATGCAAAGACCGAGATCATGGCAGGCATCACCACCTTCATGACTATGGCCTACATCCTTGCGGTCAACCCCAACATCCTGTCGGCTTCCGGCATGGACTCGGAGGCTGTGCTGATCGCCACCGCACTGGCATCCTTTGTGGGCACGGCCCTGATGGCTCTGCTGGCCAACTACCCGTTTGCTCTGGCCCCCGGCATGGGCCTGAACGCCTATTTCTCCTACACGGTCGTGCTGACCATGGGCTACAGCTGGCAGCTGGCCCTGATGGCCGTGTTTGTGGAGGGCATCATCTTCATCGCGCTGTCCCTGACCAATGTGCGTGAGGGCATCTTCAACGCCATCCCCATGACCCTGAAGAGCGCGGTCAGCGTGGGCATCGGCCTGTTCGTGGCCTTTGTCGGCCTGCAGAACGCCAAGCTGATCGTGAACAGCGACTCTACGCTGGTCACCTACCAGCACTTCAAGGGCGAGACCTTCCACAGCGTCGGCGTTGGTGCACTGCTGGCCCTGATCGGTGTGCTGATCATCGCCGTCATGCTCATCAAGCAGGTCAAGGGCGCCATCCTGTACGGCATCCTGATCACCTGGGTGCTGGGCATCGTCTGCGAGCTGGCCGGTATCTACATCCCTGATCCCGACGCCGGTATGTATTCGGTCATCCCCACCGCTTTTGTCAGCTTTGATTTCTCCTCTCTGGGCAAAACTTTCGGCCAGGTGTTCAATCTGGACTTCTCTAATTTCAACATCGTCAACTTCATCGTTGTCATGTTCGCATTCCTCTTTGTTGACCTGTTCGACACGCTGGGCACCCTGATCGGTGTTGCCTCCAAGGCTGACATGCTGGACGAGGACGGCAAGCTGCCCCGCATCAAGGGTGCGCTGCTGGCCGATGCCGTCGCCACCAGCGTAGGTGCTGTGCTGGGCACTTCCACCACCACCACCTACGTCGAAAGCTCTTCCGGCGTTACCGTGGGCGGCCGCACCGGTCTGACCGCCACCACCACCGCGGTGCTGTTCCTGCTGGCCAGCATCTTCAGCCCGCTGTTCCTCACCATTCCGTCCTTCGCCACCGCCCCGGCGCTGATCGTCGTCGGCTTCTACATGATGGGCGCTGTCGCCAAGATCAACTTTGACGACATGACCGATGCCATCCCGGCGTTCCTGACCATCCTGGTCATGCCGCTGGCCTACAGTATTTCTGAGGGTATTGCCATCGGCATCATCTCCTGGACGCTGATCAACGTCCTGACCGGCAAAGCCAAGGAAAAGAAGATCACCCCGCTGATGTACGTCCTGACCGTGCTGTTTATCCTGAAGTATATTTTCCTGTAAGCTAATAAAGCAAAAATCCGCAGCCCGTAAAAAGGCTGCGGATTTTTTGCATTATACTAAAGGGGCGCCCTGCGTTTGGCAGCGCCTTATCTATTTATAAGATGCCGCGTCCCAGCGTGAAGGTCAATCCGCCACCGCCGGGGCGGACAGCAGCTCCGGTGGTAACTCGCTCTCGTCCTCATTGACGAGGGAATCATCGACATCGAATGTCGCATTAAAGGCCTTTGCGGCAGCATCCGCCAACAGATCGACATCGACCAGTTCACTGTCTGCCATGACATACAGCAGCTTATCATCAAAGCTGACCACGCGGGCCTTATCTGCCTCCACGCAGACCCACTTGTGCATGCTGATGTTTTCCTCCATCGAATCGGCAATCTCGCAGGCATCGGCCTTGTCCCTGAGGCGCAGCAGCACCAGGCTGTACGCCTGGCTGCCGGTCATCGGCTCGCTGATGACCGCCGCGTCCACCTTGCCCACATTGTTGACGGTCAGCCCGGCCAGGTAGCCGTACCAGGTCTCGTCGGTCAGGTCGATGCCCGTTGTCTCCATGCCCATCAGCTCCACCGGCTGGATCTTATAGATCGTGTCCACCATATCGCTCAGCTCGGCGTCCGGTGCAGGCTGGGCATTTTCATCGATTTCGGGCTCGGGGTCAACACTAAACTCCGGGTCAATCTCCATGCCTTCCTCCGGGGTGGTGGCAGGTGCGTTCAGGTCCGGGGTGGGGGTGGGCGTTGCCTCGGTGGTCTTGTTGCCGCAGGCCGTCAGGGTCAGGGCGGCCAGCAGGGCCGCAGTCAGGGTTAGTTTTTTCATAGAAGTATTCCTTTCTCGGTCAGTATTTCATGGGGAGAAAATCGGACGTCCCAGCCCTCGCAAGGCAGGTCGCCCAGCAGGGCGGCTGTGGGGCAAACCAGCAGCCGCTTGCCTTTATAATGTGCAAGGAAGCGGTCATAATACCCGCCGCCGCGCCCCAGCCGCACACCGTCCGGGCTGGCAGCCAGGCAGGGGATCAGCGCCAGCGCGCCATCCCCCAAATGGGCGGTATCAAAGGCAGGCAGGGAAGCGGGCGCTTCCAAAATGCCATAGGCCCCCGGCTGCAACTGCGAAAGCGCTGTGATCTCCACCCAATCCATCTCGGTGCGGCTCTGCACCCGGGGCAGCAGCAGACGCTTGCTCTCGGCCAGCGCCTGCCGCAGGATGTCGGCGGTGTCCGGCTCGTCCGGCATGCTGGCAAAGGCCAGCACCGTGTCGGCGTGTTGCCAGGCGGGCAGGGCAAACAGCACCCCGGCCATTGCGTGCCCTACGGTATGCAGGTCCACGGCGGCGCGGCAGGCTTTGGCAAGCTTGCGGGCTTCGGTTTTGGTCATGGCTGCGGCCTCCTTTTTTCCATCATTGTACCATATCCGCCCCTTACCCTACAAGACGGCAAAACGCGCCCGATGTTACACCCTGCGCAAAATTTGTTTAAAATATGTCCGCCATCTTGCCCAGTGGGCCAAACAGGAGTATAATATATACTGTATCGCTATGTGTATACTATACTGTAATTAAATAAAATCAATTGTCGAAAAGGAGAATAAAGAACATGAGTAAGTTCAATTTTGTCAAGACTGACATCCCCGAAGTGCAGATCATCGAGCCGACCGTTTTTGGTGACGACCGCGGCTATTTTATGGAGACCTACCAGATCGACGATTTCGCCGCCGCGGGCATCGATAAGCCCTTCGTGCAGGACAACCAGAGCCGCTCCACCAAGGGCGTGCTGCGCGGCCTGCATTTCCAGACCAAGCACACCCAGGGCAAGCTGGTGCGCGTGACCATGGGCGAGGTGTTCGACGTTGCCGTCGACTGCCGCCCCAACAGCAAGACCTTCGGCAAGTGGGTGGGCGTGACCCTTTCCGCTGAGAACAAGAAGATGCTCTGGATCCCTGAGGGCTTTGCCCACGGCTTCCTGGTGCTGTCTGATGTGGCCGAGTTCTGCTACAAATGCACCGACGTCTACGATCCCACCGCCGAGGGCGGCATCCCCTACGACGACGCCACTGTCAACGTCCAGTGGCCGGACTGCGGCTGCGAGCACAAGACCAGCGCTAAGGACAAGGAGCACACACCCTTTGCCGACCAGAAGTTCGAGTATTTTGAGAAGTATTGAGGATAAGCCGTGCAGAACCTGAAAAATAGCTTTGCGGGCTTTTGGAAGTACCGCTACCTGCTGCAAAACCTGATCACCCGCGACTTTAAGCTGAAATACCGCCGCAGTGTGCTGGGCGTGGCCTGGAGTGTGCTGAACCCCCTGCTGACCTGCCTGGTCATGTGGGCCGTGTTCGGTGCGCTGTTCAACCAGCGTGGCCAGGGCATCGAGGATTTCCCGCTGTTCCTTATCATCGGCCAGCTGATGTTCAACTTCTTCCGCGAGAGCACCGCCATGGCCATGGAAAGCGTGCTGAAAAACGGCCCGCTGCTGCGCAAAGTGTACATTCCTAAGTATATTTTCCCCTTGGAAAAGTGTTGCTTTGCGCTGGTCAACTTCTTCTTCAGCCTGGTGGCGCTGTTCATCGTGGCACTGCTGACCTGGTCCCACATTTCCGTCAATACCGTGCTGCTGGCAATCTATCCCATCGTCATGCTGTTTGCGTTCAGCCTGGGCGTGGGGCTGATCTTGTCCACCATGTACGTTTTTGTACGTGACATCATGCATATTTGGGAGGTTTTCTGCACCCTGCTGGTCTACGGCAGCGCCATCTTCTACGACCCGCGCCAGATGGAAAGCTGGATGCAGCACGTTATCAACCTCAACCCCATTTATTGGTACATCACCTCGGTGCGTTCCTGCGTGATGTGGGGCGAGGGGCTGACCCCCAACATGGTGCTGATCCCGTTCCTCTGCGCCGCCCTCAGCCTGGGCCTGGGCGTCTACGTCTTTAAAAAGAATCAGGACAAATTTGTCCTGTACATGTAAGGGGGCAGCGCTATGGCAGAACAGAAACCCATTATCTCCATCGACCATGTGTCGATGCGCTTCAACCTTGCCAAGGAAAAGCACGAGAGCCTGAAAGAATATTTTGTGGCGCTGTTGCACGGCGGCATCCGCTTTGATGAGTTCTTCGCCCTGGATGATGTCAGCTTTGACATCATGCCCGGTGACTTTTACGGCCTGATCGGCCTGAATGGCAGCGGCAAATCCACATTGCTCAAGGTCATTTCCGGCGTGTACAAACCCAGCGCGGGCAAGGTCACCGTCAACGGCACCATTGCCCCCCTGATCGAACTGGGCGCGGGCTTTGATATGGACCTGACCGCCCGGGAGAATATCTACCTCAACGGTACGGTGCTGGGCTACACACCGAAGTATATCGATTCCAAGTTTAATGACATTGTAGAGTTCAGCGAACTGGAAGAATTCCTGGATGTTCCGCTGAAAAACTACTCCTCCGGCATGGTGGCCCGCCTGGCTTTTGCCGTGGCAACGATGACCAAACCGGACATTCTGATTGCGGACGAAATTCTGTCGGTCGGCGACTTCCTTTTCCAGGAAAAGTGCGAGAAGCGCATGGCCGAGCTGCTTTCCGGTGGTACGACTGTGATTCTGGTCAGCCATTCCATCGACCAGATCGAACGCATGTGCAACAAGGTGGCCTGGTTGGACCATGGCCACCTGCGCCGCCTCGGCCCCACCGCCGAGATCACGGCAGAGTACCGCAAATTCGAGAAAAAAGACGCCATGCCGGCAAAAATCACCGAGGAATAACGATGAGCGAGAAACCGAACAACGAACGCCCCGCTGACCTGGCCGTACAGGACAGCGTGGGCGGCATGGCCAAGCGCCTGCTGAACCCCGCCCACCTGCGTGATCTGGCCAAACGCGGCGCCGCCACCCTGCACGAGCAGGGGGCCGAGCAGCTTTGGCGCGACGTGAAGTTCCGCGTCGGGCTGGCGCTGCACCATGACGATTGGCGCCACCGGGCGGATATTCCGCTGAAACGGGAGCTGAAAGCCCAGCGTGCGGCGAACCTGCAGGGACCGAAAATCAGCATCATCGTGCCGCTGTATAACACACCTGCGAAGTTTTTTGATGAAATGCTGCGCAGTGTGACACGCCAGACCTACCAAAACTGGGAGCTGGTGCTGGTGGATGCCAGTGACCCGGACAAGCGCTTGGAAAGACGCCTGCCCAAGGCTGTGCCCGGCACCATCGTGTACGAGCCGGTGGAAAACGGCGGTATTGCGGCCAACACCACCCGCGGCTTTGAGATGGCCCACGGCGACTACATTGCCCTGCTGGACCACGACGATGTGCTGTACTTAAACGCCCTTTTCGAGGTTGTGCAGACCATCCAAAACACGGGTGCGGACTTTGTCTATAGTGACGAGATCGTACTCTCGGCGGATTTGAAAGAGCTGGGCGGTTACCACTTCAAGCCGGATTTTGCGCCCGACTACCTGCGCGGGGTGAACTTTATCACCCATCTGGCGGTGTTCAGCCGACCGCTGCTGGATGCTGCCGGGGCCTACGAGTCCAAGGAGTTTGACGGTGCTCAGGACCACGACCTGATCTTGCGCCTGACTGAGAAGGCACAGCGCATCGAGCATATCAAAAAGGTGCTGTATATCTGGCGCGGCCACGCAGGGTCCACCGCCGCAGGCATGGAGGCCAAGCCCTACGCCATCGCGGCGGGGGAGCGGGCTATCGACGCCCAACTGCAGCGCCTCGGCCTGCCCGGCTGCGCCATGGCGGTGCCCGACGCGCCGGGGGCGTTCCAGGTGCGGTATGAGCTGACAGGCAGCCCACTTATCAGCGTGCTGATCCCCAACAAGGACCACACCGACGATCTGGACCGCTGCCTGACCAGCCTGTACCAAAACGCCGGGTACGATAACTTTGAGGTCATTGTCATCGAGAATAACTCCACCGACCCCGCCACCGAGGCCTACTACCAGACCATCCCCGGCCGGTTTGCCCGCTGCAAGGTGGTACGGTATCAGGGGACGTTCAACTTCTCGGCCATCAACAATTTTGGCGCGCAGTTCGCTGACGGCGAGCACCTGCTGCTGTTGAACAACGACATTGAGGTGCTTTCCCACGACTTTTTACGGGAACTGCTCAGTTACAGCCAGCGGCCCGACGTGGGCGCGGTGGGCGCAAAGCTCTACTACCCGGACGACACCATCCAGCACGCCGGTGTGCTGATGGGCATCAACGGCAGCGCGGGCCACAGCCACAAGAGCTATCCCCGCACCGCCGTGGGCGACATGTACCGCCTGGTTACCACCCAGGACTACATGGCCGTTACCGGTGCCTGCCTGATGACGAAAACCGCACTGTACCGCGCCAACGGCGGCCTGGACGAGGAAAAGTTTGCCGTCGCCTACAATGATGTGGACTACTGTTTGAAGCTGTGGCAGCGCGGCCTGCTGAACGTCTATACCCCCCGCGCCGAGGCTTACCACTACGAAAGCAAGAGCCGAGGTCTTGACACGTTAAGTGAGAACGCCAAGCGCTATGAGCGGGAAAAGGCCAGCTTCTACGCCAAATATAAACAGTATATCGACAATTACGACCCCTACTACAACCCGCATTTCAATAACCTGTTTGAGAATTTCGGCTTGAAATGATGTGAGCCCCATGGCAATACATCGACACCAACCCGCAAAACCGGCACAAAGACTGTTTTTATAAGGAGCCACCACCATGAGCCTGGAAACGAAACGCATCAAGGAACTGTTCGGCTATGCGCGCACCCTGACGAAGGAACAGGGCGTCGGTGTGATGGCGGCCCGGGCGGCAGGGTTCTTTAAGCGGCGGTTCTTCGGCAAAAAGGCCCGCTACCTGCCCGCCAAGCAAACGCTGGACACCCAGCGTGCGGACGCCGGGCAAAACGCCAAAAACTGGCCGGCTATCAGCATTTTGACGCCGCTGTACAACACACCGCCGCAATTCCTGCAGCAATTTCTGGACAGCGTGCAGGGCCAGACGTCCCCCAACTGGCAGTTGGTGCTGGTCGATGCCAGCGATGCGGCTCACACCGACGTGGAGTGCACCGTGCAGGCCCGCGCGGCATCTGACCCGCGCATTGTCTACCGCAAGATTGAAAATAAGGGCATCGCCGCCAACACCAACGAGGCCGCCAAGCTGGCCACCGGCACCTACCTGGCGCTGGCCGACCATGATGACATGCTGGCTCCTCATGCCGTCTACTGCATGGGCAAGCTGCTGGCTGAGACCGGCGCGGACTTCGCCTACAGCGACGAGGCCTTGTTTGAGAAAACCCCCGAACACCCCCGCGTGGGCCACTTCAAGCCCGACTACGCGCCGGAATACCTGATGGCCGTCAACTACATCTGCCATTTGGCGGTGTTCAAAAAAGAATTGTTCGAAGCCGTGGGCGGCGAGCGCCCGGAGTGTGACGGCGCCCAGGATCATGACCTTTTCCTGCGGCTTATCGATGAAATGCAGCGCCGCGACCCTGCCGCCAAGCCGGTGCATGTCCCGCAGGTGTTGTACTACTGGCGGGTACATGCGGCCTCCACCAGCGGCGGCACCGGGGCTAAGCCCTACGTGGAAGCGGCCGCCCGTAAGGCGGTGGCCGACCATCTGGCCGCTACCGGCCGCCACGGCACTGTGGAACCGGGCAAATTCCCCGGCACCTGCCATGTGGTGTGGGACCTGCCAGACCCGGAGCCGCTGGTTTCGATCTTGATTCCCAACAAGGACCACACCGATGATTTGGAGAAGTGCCTGCACAGCATCTACGCCAAAACGACCTACGAAAACTTCGAGGTCATCGTCATCGAGAACAACTCCACCGACCCCGCCACCTTCGACTACTACAAGCGCATTCCCGAACGGTACGACAACGCCCGGGTGGTCATGTACAGGGGCGGGTTCAACTTCAGCCGCATCAACAATTTTGGCCGCAAATATGCGGCAGGCAAGTACCTGCTGCTGCTCAATAACGATATCGAGGTTATCGGCGGCGACTGGCTGACCCAGATGGCAGGGGAGTGCGCCCAGCCCGGCGTGGGCATCTGCGGCGCGATGCTTTACTACCCCGACGACACCATCCAGCACGCGGGCATCATCACCGGGCTGGGCGGTTACGCGGGCCACAGCCACAAATACCACAAGCGCGGCGGCAGCGGGTATATGTTCCGCCTGGCCACTGTGCAGGATTTCTCCGCCGTGACCGCCGCCTGCCTACTGGTGCGCACCGCCGTGTACGACAGCGTCCACGGTTTGGACGAGGAGTTTACCGTCGCCTACAACGATGTGGACTTCTGCCTGCGGGTGCGGGATGCGGGCTGGCGCATCGTCTGGACGCCCTACGCCGAGCTGTACCACCACGAGAGCAAGTCCCGCGGCTCGGACGAGAACGACCCGGCAAAAAAGGCGCGCTTTGACGCCGAGCATGACCGTCTGTACGCGGTGCACGGCAAGGAGAACATCCTCCATGACCCCTACTACAGCCCGTCCCTCTCGCTGGATTACGAGGACTTCCGCGAGAGCGGCGACCTGCGCCACCTGAAATAACAGTTGAAGATCCAATAAAAAATCCCCTGCAGCGTAAAACTGCGGGGGATTTACTGTTGCCTGTTAAAAATTACTTGGTGCCGAAGATACGGTCGCCGGCGTCGCCCAGGCCGGGCACGATATAGCCGTTCTCGTTCAGCTTCTCATCCAGGGCGCCGACGTAGATGTCGACGTCGGGGTGAGCCTCATGCAGAGCCTTCAAACCCTGGGGAGCGGCCACCAGGCCGATGAACTTGATGTGCTTGGCACCACGCTTCTTGATCTGGGCGATGGCATCGCAGGAGCTGCCGCCGGTTGCCAGCATCGGATCCAGAACAAAGACCTCACGCTCGTTGATGTCGCTGGGCAGCTTGCAGTAATACTCGACGGGCTCCAGGGTCTCCTCGTTGCGGTACATGCCAATGTGGCCGACCTTGGCGGCGGGGATCAGGTTCAGCATACCGTCGACCATGCCCAGGCCGGCGCGCAGAATGGGCACCAGGGCCAGCTTACGGCCAGCCAGCACCTTGGTGCGGGCCAGGGCCACGGGGGTCTCGACCTCGACTTCCTCAGTAGGCAGGTCGCGGGTGGCCTCGTAGCACAGCAGCATGGCGATCTCGCTTACCAGATCGCGGAACTCCTTGGTGCCGGTGTTGCGGTCACGCAGCAGGCTGATTTTGTGCTGGATCAGGGGATGGTCAACAATTTCTACAACGCTCATGGTGGTATCTCCTTGTACAAATATTTATTCCAGCCTGCCCGTGCAGGCAATGTCAACAGGGGTAGTGGGTTACAGGTTCTCCAGCGCCATCATCTTGTCGATGCGCTTCTGGTGGCGGCCGCCCTCGAACTCGGCGTTCAGGAAAGCGTCCACGATCTGGCAGGCCAGGCCAGCGCCCACCACGCGGCCGCCCAGGCACAGGGCATTGGCGTTGTTGTGGCGGCGGGTGAACTCTGCACTGAAGGTATCACTGCAGCAGCAGGCGCGGATGCCCTTGATCTTGTTGGCGCACATCGACATGCCCACGCCGGTGCCGCAGCACAGGATGACCAGTGCGCAGCTGCCGTCCAGCACGGCCTTGCAGCCCTTGGCGGCATAGTCCGGGTAGTCCACGCTGGCGGTGGAGTCGGTGCCAAAGTCGGTGCAGGCAACGCCCAGCTCATCCAGATGTGCTTTGATAGCTTCTTTCAGCTCGTAGCCGCCGTGGTCGGCAGCCAGTGCGATCGGTTTGTCAAACTTCATTGGTTATTTAGTCCCCTCTGTTTGTTGTTTTTCGCGTTCAGCGCGTTCACGCTCCGCCTGGCTCAATCGGTGGTAGTCCGGCAGCAGGGCAGCAGGCGGCACGCAGGCCCCGGCTTCCCACATGGCTTTGGCGGCCAGCGCCACCCCGGCACCCCGCAGCACCTGCAGGGCGGGCGGACAGGCTGCGACCCCGCAGACCTGCTTATAACTATTGTAGCACAAAGTTGCGCCATCGCCAACAAAAAACAGCGGTTTTTTGCAGTCTTGTACAAATTTTTCCAAACTTGTTACGGGGGCGGCGGCGTCCTCGGTCAGGCGGGTGTGGGTGGCCAGGTCAAAAGCGCCCCAGTACACCTGCCCGCGGCGGGCGTCCTGCGCACCGATGACAGTGCCCTCGCCCGCCAGGCCATAGGCCAGCGCTGCCATGGTGGAAACGCCCGCGCAGGGGATCTGCCGCGGCAGGGCCAGCCCCTTGACCACCGAAAGCCCGATGCGCAGCCCGGTAAAGCTGCCGGGGCCGCTGGTCACGCCCAGCAGGTCGATGTCCTCCATCGTAAGCCCGCAGGCACGCAGCGCGGTGTCGATCATGGGCAGCAGGGTCTCGCTGTGGGTCATGCCGTTGTTGCACTGGGTCTCGTACAGCAGGGTGTCGTCCCGCAAAATGGCTACGGCGGCGGACTTGCCTGCGGTATCTACAGCCAAGATATTCATACAATCACCTATACGTTATGTAATAAAATCTATAAAATCAACCAATCGTAATCTTACGTGTCGTCTCGTCCACCCGGTCGATGTGGATATGGATGGGCTGCTCCTGCTCGAGCAGGTCGGCGCAGTTCTCGCTCCACTCGCAGGCAACCACCGCGCCCATGTCCAGATAGTCGTAGAACCCGGCGGCGGCAAGGTCGTTCTCTGTGTGGATGCGGTATAAATCAAAGTGGGCCAGCGGGCGAGGGCCGCGGTAGTAGTTGACGATGGCGAACGTCGGGCTGGAAACTGGGTCGGTGCAGCCCAGCCCCTCGGCCAGGCCCTGGCAGAACGCTGTCTTGCCTGCGCCCAGCCCGCCGGTGAACGCGATGAGCGCCCCGCCCGGCAGCGTTTTGGCAAACTCCCGCCCGGCGGCAACGGTCTCCTCGCGGGAATGAGTGATGATTTCCATAGGAAAACTCCTTTTAAGGGCCCACGGTATTGCATAAACCCCGCGCCCTGATTCGTACTATATTATAATACGAAAAGCGCGATTTGTAAAATTTAATTGCAAAGTTGGCATATTGCCGCAGGATGCGGTATAATATGCGGTAGAAAATATATTGTACGCAAAAATTTTGGAGAGGAGGCCAGCCCATGTTTGCCCTGTTACGCCGCTACCTGCGCCGGGTGGATGCGCTGTATCTGGCGCTGTGCGCGGCGTGTTCGGCGGTCAGCGTGGTGGTGCTGGTCTCCATCGGGCAGACACAGCTCGGCTCCAACAACAAGGCGTCGGTGCAGCTCATTGCAAGTTTTCTGGGCATTATGCTGGCGGTCATTTTCTCCACAGTGGATTATCGTGCCTTGGCCCGCGCCTGGCCGCTGCATGCCACGGTGGCGTGGGGACTGGTGCTGCCCACCCTGTTTTTGCACAACTTCCGGGCGGGGGTCGTCACCATCGGGTACGATGCGGGCGGGACCTCCAACTACAGCTGGTATCGGGTGGGCGGCATGACCTTCCAGCCTGCCGAGCTGGCAAAGATCAGCTTTATCTTAACGCTGGCGCTGCATTTAAGCCAGGTGCGGGGCCGGGTGAATCAGCCCAAAAACCTGCTGCTTTTGCTTTTGCACATCGGCGTGCCTACGGCGCTCATCCATATCCAGGGCGATGACGGTACAGCGCTTGTTTTTCTCGGCATTGGCGTATTTATGCTGTACGCGGGCGGGCTGTCCCACTGGGTCGCTGGCGGTGCGCTGGCGGCGGGCGTTGTGGGCGGCGGCGTGCTGCTAAAGCTGCGCCCTGGCATCTTAAAAGGCTACCAGTTCAAGCGCATTTTGGCGGTCATCACGCCCGATGACCCGAACCTGGCGGATATTACCTACCAGCAGAACAAGGGTGCCATGGCCATTGGCACCGGCGGGCTGACCGGTACGGGGCTGTTCACGCCGGAGCATATCTTTGTACCCAACGCATGGAACGATTTTATCTTTGCGTATCTCGCCAATGTGCTGGGCTTTGTGGGCGCGGCGGCGGTGCTGGCGCTGCTGCTGGGGGTGTGCCTGCGCACGCTGACGGCAGCGCTGCAAAGCCGGGACGCTTTAGGCCGCAATATCTGCGTTGGCATTTTTGCCGCGCTGTTTTTGCAGACGGTCATCAACCTGGGCATGAACCTGCAGGTGCTGCCCGTGATTGGTGTGACCCTGCCGTTTTTCTCGGCGGGCGGGTCGAGCGTGGTGATGATGTACCTCTGCGTCGGCCTAGTGCTGAGTGTGGGTTTGCAGGCGCGGCGCAGCCGTGTGGATGCAGTGGCAATTTTGTGAGGTCAGGCCTCTTTGCCTTTGCAGGAATCGCCCATGCACAGGCTGGGGATCAGGCAGAGCGAGGCCAGCCCAACCAGGATGAACACGGTGCGGGACAGCCAGGACAGCGAGCCGCCCAGCAGCCAGCCTACGGCGTTAAAGCCCCAGATGCCGTAGATGCCCCAGTTGATGCCGCCGATAATGGCCAGCAGCAGCAAAATCTTTTTGAATACGGACATAAAAATCCCTCCCTGTACGCCAGTATGGCGCAATGGGGAGGGATTTATTCATAGTGCGGTCAAAGGCTCCCCTGGGCAAAGGGAGCTGTCAGCCGTTAGGCTGACGGAGGGATTGTGACCTTGCGAGATAGACCGACTTACACCGCAGACGGGACGATCCTCCGGTCTGCGCTATCGCGCAGCCAGCCCCCTTTACACAAGGGGACCTCTTAGGTTGCAATATCTTTATTGTTTAGGGCAATACCGCATAATTCTAAGTGCCGATACGGCGAGCGAGGTGCGGCAGCTGCTAAGCCAAAAGCGCAGATAATACTTTGTGTATTATCGAGCATTTTGGCAACGCAGTTGCCGTGCCGCAGCCGCAGGAGCGGTGCTTAAGCCGTCAGGCGGGAATTGTGCGGTATTGCCTTAGAGTTTCTTCGATCCCTTCTTTGCAAAGAAGAAACAAAACCCCCGTAAAATCAGTTCTTCAACGCCTGCATGGGGGCGGGGATGCGGCCGCCGCGGTGGATCATGATGGCGGGGCTGAACTTGCTGATGGGCATGATGGGGGCGTGGCCCAGCAGGCCGCCGAAATCCAGCACGTCGCCTGCCTTGTGGCCGATGGCCGGGATGACGCGCACAGCGGTGGTCTTGCTGTTCACCATACCGATGGCGGCTTCGTCAGCGATCAGGCCGCTGATGACCTCGGCGGTGGTGTCGCCGGGGATGACCACCATGTCGATCCCCACGGAGCAAACGGCGGTCATGGCTTCCAGCTTTTCCAGCGTCAGGCTGCCGCAGTTGGCCGCGTTGATCATGCCGTCATCCTCGGACACCGGGATGAACGCACCGGACAGGCCGCCGACATGGTTGCTGGCCATCACGCCGCCCTTTTTGACGGCATCGTTCAGCAGGGCCAGGCAGGCGGTGGTGCCGCAGCAGCCGCAGCTTTCCAGACCCATTTCTTCCAAAATATTCGCAACGCTGTCACCGATGGCCGGGGTGGGGGCCAGGGACAGGTCGATAATGCCCGCCGGCACACCCAGACGCTCGCTAGCCAGGTTGGCCACCAGCTGGCCCAGACGGGTGATCTTGAACGCCGTGCGTTTGACCAGCTCGGCAACTTCGTCCATCGGGGCATCCTTGGGCAGCTTGGCCAGGGCAGCACGCACCGCACCGGGACCGGAAACGCCCACGTGGATCTCGCAATCCGGCTCGCCTGCGCCGTGGAAGGCACCCGCCATAAAGGGGTTATCCTCGGGGGCATTGCAGAAAACGACCAGCTTGGCGTCGCCCATACACATGTTGTCCTTGGTCAGCTCGGCGGTCTCGCGCACGACTTCGCCCATCAGCTTGACGGCATCCATGTTGATGCCCGACTTGGTGGAGCCGATATTGACGCTGGAACATACAATATCGGTCTCGGCCAAAGCGCGGGGGATGGCCTGGATCAGGCGGCGGTCACCGGCAGAAAAGCCTTTGTGAACCAGCGCGCCGAAGCCGCCGATGAAGTTGACGCCCACGGCCTTGGCCGCGCGGTCCAGGGCTTTGGCGTACATGACCGGGTCAGCATCGGGGGCGGCGCCCAGCAGCATGGCAATGGGCGTAACGCTGATGCGCTTGTTCACGATGGGAATACCGTACTCGCTGCTGATGCTGTCCACGGTGGAGACAAGGCTGCCCGCCAGGCGGGTGATCTTGTTGTAGATCTTCTCGCAGGCTTTCTCGCCGTCCGGGTCGATGCAGTCCAGCAGGCTGATGCCCATGGTTACGGTGCGGACGTCAAGGTTTTCATCGGTCAGCATGCCGATGGTTTCCATAATGTCGTTGCGGTTCAGAATTCGCATCTCCCAATTCCTCCCCGTCAGATGGTGTGCATGGCGTCAAAGACTTCCTGACGGGTCACGGTGACCTGCATCTTCATCTCAGCGCCCAGGGCGGTAAAGCGGTCCCGCATGGCAACGTGGTCTACGTTGCAGTGGGCCATGTCCACCAGCATGATCATGCAGAACATATCCTGCATGATGGACTGGGTGATGTCCTCGATGTTGATATTCAGCTCGGCGCAGACGGCGCTGACCTTGGCGACAACACCCACGGTGTCGCGGCCGATGACGGTGATAACTGCTTTCATACGATATACCCCCTCATAAAACACCGGCCCAATTGCCGGATTACCAGTATTATAACAGAATGGCGGGAAAGAGTAAAGAAAGTAGGACTTTTAGAATGAGTGAAGGCTTTATGCTCTACGACATCAAAACTCCGCGCTGTGTTCCTCTGCCCGAATATCATCCCGTTCCAGTTCGGCGAGAATTTCGTCATCGCCCTGGTGCAGCAACAGCTTTTGGCTGTACTGCTCAAAGCGCTCACACTCGTTCTCGGCCAGATAGGGGGCAGAGTCGGGGCCAAGAGCCAGCTCGTTGACGAAAACGACCATCTCCTGCCCGGTCTCACCGAAATTATAGATCCGCTCCATAAAGTCAAAGGCAAACTCCAGCGCGTCCCCGGCGGCAGTCACGGCGTCCTCCCGGCGGCGCACCTGGGCATTGAACTCGGCCCGCACGGCGTCAAAGGCATCCTCGGCGTCCAGGGCTTCGTCCAGCTTTTTGCCCCAGGCGTCCAGCAGGGCGGCGGTGCGGATACGGGCGGCCAGTTCCTCGGGCAGCAGGCTGGCGGCGGCTTTGGCTTCCTCCAACCGCTGGCGGTAGCTCTCGCACTGCTCCGTAAACAGGGCGGCAGGCCCGGCCTCGGGCTGCTGGTTCAGCGCCCGCTTAAAACTGCGTAATTGCTGGTAGCAGGCATCGGTCACAGCACCAATGTTCCGCGCGGCGGCAAAGCGGGTGTTCAGGCCCGCCAGCAGCAGGCTGACCAGACTGATGCGCTCGTCAAAGCCGGCCTTGACGGCACGCTCCACCACCGCATCAAAGGGCTTGCCCTGCAAAATATCCTCGACGCCGTAATCCTGATGATACTTGCGGTACAGCACCCAGTAGGCGGCGAAGTCACGGGCAACCTCGGGATGGCGCAGGTATTGGCCGATGACGCCCTCGTCCACCGGCAGGTCCAGCTTGTCAGCGGCCTGCAAAAAGGCAGAGAGGTCCTCCCACCCGCGGGCGGTGACGAACTGCACGCCGTCTACATCGTTCTCGATTTTATAAAAATGCTGGGGCCGCAGTTCCAGATAGGCCGTCACGGCGGGGTGCAGGCGGTGGGCGCGGGCGTACTCCTGCCAGACGCTCAGCTTCGGCTCAATGTCGATGCGCCGCACGCGGTCCAGCGTGACCAGGTCGAACTCCCGCACGCTTTTGTTGTACTCCGGCGGGTTGCCGGCGGCCACAATGATCCACCCGGCGGGCACGGCCTGGTTGCCGAAGGTCTTGCACTGCAAAAACTGCAGCATCGTGGGGGCCAGCGTCTCACTGACGCAGTTGATCTCATCAATAAACAAAATGCCGTTCTGTTTGCCGGTGCGCTCCATAGCGGCGTACACGCTGGCGATGATCTCGCTCATCGTGTACTCGGTCACGCTGCGGGTCTTGCCCGCGTAGTTGCGCTCCCGGATAAAAGGCAGACCGACGGCGCTCTGGCGGGTGTGGTGGGTGATGGTGTAGGCCACCAGCGCAATGCCGCACTCCTGGGCGATCTGCTCCATGATCTGGGTCTTGCCGACGCCCGGCGGGCCCATCAGCAGGATGGGCCGCTGGCGTACCGGCGGGATCAGCGGCGCACCGGTGTCATCGCAGGCAAGGTAAGCCCGCACAGTTTGTTTGATTTCCTCTTTCGCACGTTGAATATCCATAGCGCATCATCCTTTCAACGGGGCTTTGCGGTCGTGTTGCTCAATCGATTCAAATTCCTCAGGCTGCAAAATCAGGCGCATGGCCCAGGGGGGCACTTCCGGCGGCGGGGCGCCGTCCTCCAAAAACAAAAAGGCGGTCTCAAAGGGCGGCCGGTGGGCGGGGTAGATGCCCTTGCCGTCGGTAAAATACAAGACGCCCTGCAGGTCACGAAGCTCGCCCTGCTCCCGCAGTTCGGCAATGCGGGCAAACGCGGGGCGGAAGTCGGTGCCGCCGCCCCCGTGCAGCGTAAAACGGGCGGTGTAGCGGTCCAGCGCGTCCAGATCGGTCAGCCAGGTCTCGTCCTGGATGGCATTGTCCGCCTGCAGCACCAAAATGCGGCACTGGCGGAAAAAGCTGTCCTGGCTTTTTAATAAGGTGAAGGTTTCCTTTAAAAAGGCTTTCACCAGCTCCCCGGCGGTGGATTCGCTGGTGTCCAGCACAATGACAAAGTCGCGGATCTTTTTCACCTCGCGGCTTTCCAGCGGTTCGATCAGCGGCAGATTGCCGTACACCCGCAGGCCGTAGCTGTAAAAGCCCAGGTCAAATTCTTCGGGGTCGAGATGGGGTTCCTCATGCCAGACAGCGAACCTGCGCAGAAAATCCCGGTAGCTGCGGCGGCTTCGGCTGGCCTGTACTTGCGCTTGCAGGGCGCGGGCACCGGCGTTTTCGCCGGCGTGCCGGCCGGATTCCTCCATGCTCAGCTGCGTCTGGCGGCCCAGCTGCTCCCACTGTTTGCCCTGCATCTGGGCCTGCGGGCTGTCCGGGTCGGCAGGCCAGAAGCGGTGGTCGTCGCAGGTGAACTCCCGCAGCCACCTGGTCAGCGTTTCCTCGTCGCACTCCCGCAGTACGCGGTAAATAGGCCCGGCGGCCAGCAAGCCGCATTGGCGCTGCAATTGCTGGTAGGCCTGCTGCCGCAGCCAGCCCACCGGGCGGGTGGTGACCGGGGTGTTCAGGCTGTCCAGCGTGTTTTCTACGGCGATGTCGCAGGCCAGCCCCCACAGGGTGCGGTCGCGGCCGCCCCGCAGCCACAGGTGGCGGAAGATGCAGTGCAGCACGCTGTGCAGGTAAGCCCGGGGCAGGTAGCGCCGGTTTTTGCGGTAGGTGGCCAGCACCCAGGCAGGCGGATAGCACAGGCGGGCACCGTCGGCGGCAAAGGCCGCGCCGGTGGTACCGAGGGGCAGCGGGGCAGGGGGCAGGGCACCCAGGGCGGCGTTCAGGTAGCGCTGGTCGAGATACAACTCGCCCCGCAGCTGATCCATAATGCGCCGTGCCATCGTGGATTCCCACTCGGTTTGGGTTTGGATGTGCTTAGTCATGGTGCCCTCCTTTCTGCAATACGCAATGTTATATTTGCTAATATTCTACAAATCGTCAAAACCGTACGTTTTTTTCGCGGCACGTTTGGGGCGGCCTAATAACAGCGCGGCTCCCGCGCTCCACCCCTGCCGGGCGCAAAAAGCGGCAGCGTTGGCGGTGGGCAGGCCCAGGCCAACCAGCAGTTTCACCGCCGCTTCATCCCGGGCGGTGATGGCCAACGTAAACGCCGCGTCCGGGTGGGCAGTCAAATAAAACTCGTAGTCGGCGCGGGCATCGTCGCCCAAACCGTAGGGCAGGCAAAGCCGCCCCAGCGCAAGGCGGCAGAGCTTCTCCTCACTTTCGCCCACGCAGGCCTGGGCAAAGCTGGCGTCGTAGGCGGCAAAGTCCAGGCTGCCGTCCGCCGCAAAGCATTGCCGCATGCGGTAGCCCTCGCCCTCGATGCTGTGGTTGAAAATGTGTGCGGGGGTGTTTTCGTCCAGCAGCTCAAAATATTCGGGGTAGAACAACCGCGCCCCGCCGGTGAACTCCACCGTCACGTCCGCGCTGATGGCCACCAGTAGCCGGCGCAACCCCGTTGCCTCGCTGGGACCGGCGTGCAGCTCCAGCACTTCCAGACTGCGGCAGTTGGTAAACAGGTCACTGCCAAAGCTGTCGGCCGCTTTGCCCAGCCGTACCCGGCGCAGCTTACGGCAGTTATAAAAGGCCGCGCTGTCAATGACCCGCACCGTGTCGGGCAGGGTGACTTCCTGTACAAAATTGCCGGTGACTTCATGGGTGTCGGCGCTGTCCGCAGGCCACAGGGCACCGCCGGTCACGGCCCTGTCGGCAAAACAATAGGGGCCGATCTCCACCACGGGCAGGCCATCCACGGTATCCGGCACCACCGGGCAGGGCGTATCGCCCAGCACCCGCAGCACCCGCGCACCACGCGCGCAGTTTTCCCCCCGTGCGCAGTTTTCCCAAAGTACGGCCACAAAAATCACCCCTTTACATTGCCCACATTATAGCATAAAATAGTGTGGCAAGAAATATGAAATGGAAGAAAAGACAAGAAAAACGGAGCAAAAACATGGCAAATGTCAAACAGACTGATATTCTGACCGGCAGCATCCCCAGGCAGCTGCTGGCCTTTTTCCTGCCGATCTGGTTCGGCACGCTGTTCCAGCAGCTGTACAACACCGCCGATACCCTCATCGTGGGCAACTTTGTGGGCACCCAGGCGCTGGCAGCGGTGGGCGCAACGGGGGCGTTCGTCAACCTGCTGGTAGGCCTGTTCGTTGGGCTTTGTAGCGGCGTAGGTGTCGTGGTATCGCAAAGTTTCGGTGCGCGGGATTATGACGGCGTCGACCGCCAGGTACACACGGCGCTGGTGTTCAGCGTGGTCATCGGTGCGGTTCTTACGCTGGCAGGCCTTGTGACGGCCCAGCCCATGATGCGCCTGATGGGCACGCCGGACGAAATTCTGGATGCATCCACGCTGTATCTGCGCATCTACTTTTTGGGCATGATACCCCAGATCTTGTACAACACCGGCACCTATATTCTGCGTGCCATCGGTGATTCCAAGCGGCCGCTTTACTTCCTCATCGCCGCGTCGCTGGTCAACATCGTGCTGGACGTGGTGTTCATCGCGGTGCTGGGCTGGGGCGTGGCCGGTGCGGCCATCGCCACGGTGGTCAGCCAGGTGGCCAGCGCCCTGCTCACCCTGCGCTGCATCATCGGCTCCGAGGGCATGCCCTGGCATGTCTCGCTGGACAAAATGCGGATAGAGCCGGGCATCCTGGGGGCCATCTGCACCATCGGCATCCCGGCGGCGGCCCAAAGCGCCATGTACAACCTCAGCAACATGGTCATCCAAAGCTGCATGAACAGCTTCGGCACCGACACCATCGCCGCCTGGGGCGTCTACGGCAAAATTGATTTCGTATTCTGGATGACCATCAACTCGCTGGGCATTGCCATCACCACCTTTGTGGGGCAGAACTTCGGCGCCCGCCAGTACGACCGCGTGCGCAGCGGCGTGCGGGTGTGTATGGCCATGGCCGCCGGGCTGACGCTGCTGGTCAGTGTCAGCTTCTACTTTGGGGCCGAGCCGCTTTTCCGCGTGTTTACGCAGGATAACAACGTGGTGGCGGTGGGCGTGCAGATGATGCATGTGCTGACGCCGGTGTACATCACCTATATCAGCATCGAGGTGCTGTCCGGCGCACTGCGCGGCTGCGGCGACGTCCGCGTGCCGACGCTGATCACGGTGTTTTTCGTCTGCGGCCTGCGGGTGCTGTGGCTGACCACGATGGTCCCGCTCTATCACACGATCGCCACGGTCGAGTTCAGCTACCCCCTGACCTGGACGCTGGCGTCGCTGCTGTTCATCCTCTACTACCTGCGCGGCGGCTGGCTGAAACGCTGCATTGCGAAGCGGGACGCACAAACCTGATCGTAGGGGCGACCACTGGTCGCCCGCGGCCGTTTGCCGCATGAGCAACTTTCCCGGCAAGGCGCTGCCACGCCAAGTTGACGGGCGAACAGTGTTCGCCCCTACATGCTCTATCATTACAGGGAAGTAGTATTGCAGTTTCCAGGTATTACCCTATACCTGGAAACTGCAATACTACTTCCTGTGCTATTTTCTCATAGAAAATTTCATGAGCTGGATAGTGAAATAATGAAATTTTGAGAAAATAGTTAGCATATACTATCTATTATTTCACTTTACTCCACGCCATCGGCTTATAAATATAAATAAAACAACGATGGCTCGACATTGTCTCAAAATCTCAAAATTTCAATATCCCACCACCCAGGGATTTGAAATTTTGTGAGATTTTGCCTATAAACCAAACAGCCAGCCCCCAAAACCGGGGCTGGCTGTTGTGTTCAGGTGCTGCGGTTGGTTTCCAGCGTCTCGACAAAATGTACCGGGTCGATAATGGAGTTGCCATCCGTGCCGGTGGCGGCGGTGGAAAGCAAATACCGCATGATCTCATCGCCGGTCAGGGTGGGGTCCACCTGCCAGCCCAGGGCCATCACCCCGGCGCAGTAGGGGATGCCCCAGCTCAGGCCGCCTTGTCCGTAGTGGGTGTAGCCGAACTGCCCGGCGGTGTATTCCTCGGCTGTTGTGCGGTAAGAGCAGGGGAGAGCAAGTGCATTTTTTGCAAACACCGAGGAACCGTCCTCGCCAGGAAAGCCGACCCGACAGGCGGCTGGGTCATCCCGGGCGTTTGGGTCGAGGACAGCAGGATAGGGCATAAGGCGGTCCGGTTTTGTGCCTGCGCCCTCTATGGTCAAAACCAGAACCCCGGCTTCTTCGGCACGGGCGGCTGCGGCGTTCCAGAGGTCGGTGTTCTGGAACATATCGGCGGAACCGGGCGCAGCCGAAACGGAAACGACCCGAATCTTCTCACCTTCTGGCAGCGCCTCGTTTTGCTCCAGCACCCAATCCAGTGCATCCGCGGCATAGCGGCTGTCTTCCAGCCAGGAAGGCCAGGCCGCATAGTAAATGTTGGCATCCGGCGCCACGCCGATGGTTTTGCCCGCCAGCAGGCTGGCTACCGCCGGACCGTGCATGGAACCGGTCTCCCCCTCGCAGCCGGTATCGTAGTAAGCGGCGATGCGGTCGGCAAATTCGGGGTGGTCGGTCAGCAGCGGCTGGTCCAGGATGGCGACGTTCACGCCCCTGCCGGTGATGCCGCGCGCCTGCAAGCTGCGCACACCCAGGCCGGGGTCTTTGCACTCCTCCAGCAATGCGGCGGCTTCGTCCTCAGCCCCGGCAAACGCAGTGCCGGTGTTGTAGGTATAGGTGTACAGGTCAGAGGCGTTGTATTCGTCGGGCTGATAGGTCTGCTTGGCATAGTCATCCAGCCAGGGCAGATAGCGCAGGTCGCTGTAAGGCTCAACGGAAACGGCAGACTCAGAAATTTCAGGCGCGTTTTCGTCAGGCAGCGCAGTGGGCGCCGGTGCGGCAGGGGATGCGGCGGGATTCACCGCCCCGGCAGCCCCGCAGGCCGTAAGGCCCAGCGCCAGCAGCCCGGCAGACAAAAGCATGATGCGTCTCATCGGAACTCCTCCTTTTTCCGGGCTGTCAAAAAAAGCCCGGCCGCTCCGGTTTTTCAGGGCAGACCGGGTCTTGCTATGTAAATTAAACTTTAAAGCTGTCCTTCAGCGTCACGATGCGGTTGTAGCTGCCCGCGTGCTTGCTGTCGGGGGTGAAGTAGCCGTTGCGCACGAACTGGAAGCGGTCACCGGGCTTGGCGTCCTTCAGGCTTTCTTCCAGCTTGGCGTGGGACACGGTGGTCACGCTGTCGGGGTTCAGGTAATCCTTGAAGTCAGCATCGTCGGGGATGCTGTTCATGTTGGATTCGGTGAACAGCTTGTCGTACAGGTTGACCTCGGCGTCGATGCAATGCTCGCAGCTGACCCAATGGATGGTGCCGCGCACCTTGCGGCCGTCGGCGGGGTTGCCGTTGCTGGTCTCCAGGTCGGCGTTGGCATGTACGGCCACCACGTTGCCGGCCTCGTCCTTGTCCACGCCGGTGCAGCGCACCAGGTAAGCGCCCATCAGGCGCACTTCGCTGCCCAGGGTCAGGCGCTTGAACTTCGGCGGCGGTACCTCAAAGAAGTCGCTGCGCTCGATCCACAGCTCCTTGGTAAAGGCCACGGGACGGGTGGTGGTGTCGTTGACCTCGCGGTTCGGGTTGTTGGGCAGGTCGAACATCTCGCACCGGTCGGCGGGATAGTTGTCAATGATGAGCTTGATGGGGTCCAGCACAGCCACACGGCGCTGGGCGTTCAGCTCCAGCTCGGCGCGCAGCACGGCCTCCAGCTGGCGCATGTCCACCAGGTTGTCGGCCTTGGAGATACCGGCCTCCTTAACAAAGGTGAAGATGCTGGTGGGGGTGTAGCCGCGGCGGCGCAGGCCGGACAGGGTGGGCATGCGGGGATCGTCCCAGCCGTCCACGATGTGCTTCTCCACCAGTTCGCGCAGGTAGCGCTTGCTCATGACGGTGTTGGTCACGTTCAGGCGGGCAAACTCGCGCTGCTTCGGGAATTCCTTGCCGAACAGGTTCCGGATGACCCAATCGTACAGCGGACGGTGGTTCTCAAACTCCAGACTGCACAGGCTGAAGGTGATGCCCTCGATGGCGTCCTGGATGGGATGGGCGAAGTCATACATCGGGTAGATGCACCACTTGTCGCCCTGGCGGTGATGGGTCACATGCTTGATGCGGTAGATGGTCGGGTCGCGCATGTTCATGTTCGGGCTGGCCAGGTCGATCTTGGCACGCAGGGTCTTTTCGCCGTCGGCAAACTCACCGGCGCGCATGCGGCGGAACAGGTCAAGGTTTTCCTCAGGCGTGCGGTCACGGTACGGGCTGGGACGGCTGGGTTTGCCAGCGTCGTTGCCGCGGTACTCCTGCATCTGCTCGCGGGTCAGGTCGTCCACATAGGCCTTGCCCTCGCGGATGAGCTGCTCGGCATATTCATAGCAGCGCTCAAAATAATCGCTGCCGTAGTAGATGCCGCCGTTGGGGTCGGCACCCAGCCAGTGCAGGTCCTGCAGGATGCTCTGCACGTACTCGTCACCCTCGCGGGCGGGGTTGGTATCGTCAAAGCGCAGGTTGAACAAACCGCCGTAATGCTTGGCGATGGTGTAGTTGATGAAAATTGCCTTGGCCGAACCAATGTGCAGGTAGCCGTTCGGTTCCGGCGGGAAACGGGTATGCACCACGTCGACCTTGCCCTCGGCCAGGTCGGCATCGATAATATCCGTCAAAAAGTTGGAAAATTTCTCTTCTGCCATAATTGCACCCCAAATTTCTAGTATTTACTTATTTTACACCAGTTATAGGTATTTCGCAAGTGGTGGGCGGCATTTTGCGCAGTTTCCCGGCATAAGATGGCCGGGAGAGCGTTTCGCCCGCGCTTTGCGGGAGGTCCGTTTGCGGATCGATTTGCTTAATTAAAGCAAGTTCCGCCGCTTTTATCTTGCACCGATTGCAAAATTGTGGTAAAGTTATCCTAATTAGAGGAATACCGAACATTCATAGAGGGGGACTACCATGCAGCTTAATCCGCATTATGCCGAGCTGAACGAGAGCTATCTCTTCAGCACCATCGCCCATAAAGTCGCTGATTACCAGAAAGCCCACCCGGAGGCCGATGTCATCCGCCTGGGGATCGGTGACGTCACCCTGCCGCTGGCCGCTTCGGTCACCGAGGCCATGCACAAGGCCGTCGAGGAGCAGGGCCGCAAGGAGACCTTCCACGGCTACATCCCCAGCGAGCAGGGCTATGTGTTCCTGCGCGAGGCCATCCAGAAGTACTACGCCAAGAGCGGTGTATCGCTGGATATGGCCGAGATCTTCATCTCTGACGGTGCCAAGAGCGACCTGGGCAACCTGCTGGACCTGTTCAGCCAGGATAACACCATCCTCGTGCCCGACCCCGTCTACCCGGTCTACGTGGACGATAATGTGATGGCTGGCCGTAAAATCCTGTACCTGCCCGCCACCGCCGGGAACAACTTCCTGCCCATGCCGGACGAAGCCCCCCACGCTGACATCGTCTACATCTGCAGCCCCAACAACCCTACCGGTGCCACCTACTCGGTGGAGCAGCTGAAAGCCTGGGTGGACTGGGCCAAGCAGAACGATGCCGTCATCCTGTTTGACGCTGCCTACGAGTGCTTCGTCACCGAGCCGGGCCTGGCCCGCAGCATCTACCAGGTCGAGGGCGCCAAGGAGGTGGCCATCGAGGTCTGCAGCTTCTCCAAGATTGCAGGCTTCACCGGCACCCGCTGCGGCTATACCGTGGTGCCCACTGCCTTGGCCGGCGGTAAGCTGAATAAGATGTGGCTGCGCCGCCAGACTACGAAATTCAACGGTGTTGCGTATGTTGTCCAGCGCGGTGCTGCCGCCGTCTTTACCGAGGAAGGCATGCGCGAGATCCAGCAGAACCTGGACTACTACCGCACCAACGCTGCCGTCATCGCCGCCGCCCTGGACGAGGCCGGTGTGTGGTACTGCGGCGGTAAGAACAGCCCCTACATCTGGCTGCGCTGCCCCAACAATATGGGCAGCTGGGAGTTCTTCGACTGGCTGCTGGAAACGGCCAACGTGGTCGGCACCCCCGGCGAGGGCTTTGGCCCCTGCGGCAAAGGGTATTTCCGTCTGACGGCTTTCGGTGACGCGGCCCGCACCAAAGAGGCTGCTGCCCGCATCAAGGCCGCCCTGGCTGCACTTTAATTCATCGGAGGAACGTACAATGAAACCGAATGAAGAAATTATGGAATTCCTGAAGGAAAACCCCACTTTCTACCTGGCCACCGTGGATGGTTACCTGCCCCGCGTGCGCCCCATCGGCTTTGCCATGTGGTATAAGGACCACCTGTGCATTGCCCTGGGCAAGCACAAGGCCGCCTACAAGCAGCTGCTGGACAACACCAACCTGGAGATCTGCGCCGCCAACGACCGCGGCGAGTGGCTGCGCGTGCAGGGCACTGCCAACTTTGACAACACCCCCGAAGCCCAGGCCGCCGCTTTCCAGGTCATGCCCCAGCTGGCCGACCTGTACAACGAGGAGACCGGCCACAAGCTGGGCATCGTCTACCTCGACCACCTCTCCGCCAGACTCTTCTCCATGTCCGGCGTGGTGAAGGATATTATGAACTACTAAGCAAACCGCAATAAACAAAGCGCCCCCGCAGACCAACCAAATCTGCGGGGGTGTTTTTGTGCAATTTTTTGACTTTTACGCATGCGACGGGTGCAGGATGGTGCGCCAGTCGAGGTCGCCGTGCTCCAGGCCGTGGATGAGGACCTCGGCGGTGGCGATGTTGGTGGCCACGGGGATGTTGTGCACATCGCAGATGCGCAGCAGGTTCATCTCGTTGGGTTCACTGGGCTTGGCAGCGATGGGGTCGCGGAAGAACAGCAGCATGTCCACTTCCTCGCAGGCGATACGAGCCATGACCTGCTGGCCGCCGCCATGGCCGCCGGGCAGGAACTTCTGCACGGGCAGGCCGACGTTTTCCTCCACCAGGCGGCCGGTCGTGCCGGTGGCAATCAGGTGATGCTGTGCCAATATGTGGCGATAAGCCGTGCAGAACTGCACCATCAGCTCCTTTTTGGAGTCATGTGCAACCAGAGCGATCGTCATGAGTGATCCACCATCCTTTTGCGGTAATTCGTACAAATATGCACCTTAGAAAGTAAGCGGGACCCTTTGCCCGCATAAGCGTTTTGCCAAAGCCTGCCCGGCCACAACAGCGGCATCGTGCGCAGGGGGCACAGTACCGGCGGCACCGGCCTGCTGTAAAGCGACACTTTCGGGGATGACTGCGATCAGCTGCGCACCCACGGTGTCGATACATTCATCCAGATCTTCCACGCTGGCGCGCTTGCCGAAGCTGTCCCGCGTGACGCGGTTCATCACCAGGCGCACGGCGCTTTGGGGACGCCCCCCCGCCAGCAGCCGGTCGGCCACAATTTTGCCGTCCCGCAGGGCTACGGGGTCGGGGGTCAGCACCAGCAGGGCACGGTCTGCCACTGTGGCGGCCGCTGTAAACGGCGCACCCATCCCGGCGGCGGTGTCCAGCAGGATAAAATCAAAGTACGGCCGCACGGCCTGCAGCAGCCGTCCCAACGGCACTGCCGCGACCTCGCCGCCCTCATACGGGGCGCTGATGACCGAAAGCCCGGCGTACAACGGGCTGGGCACGATGGCCTTGGCCGGTTCACACCGGCCGCAAAGGACATCCTCGATGTCGTACACCGTGCGCCCATAGACGCCTGCAATAATGTCGACGCTGCGCAGACCGGAATCCAGTTCCACCAGCAGGACCTTGCGGCCCAGCCGGGCCAGGCCCGCACCCAGCAGCACCGAAACGGTGCTTTTGCCGGTGCCGCCTTTACCGGAACAGATCATAACACATTGTGCGCTCATGGAAGCTCCCTCTGCCGCACAATACCGCGACACTATTCTGTCTACATTATAGCATACTGTCTGCGCTTCGGCAACAGATTTTTTGGTAAAAAATCACAAAATATTTTTGCGCAATATCACAAGAAAATTGTAAAAGCGGTTGCGCAAAGCGGAAATGAAGCCTGCAAATGTCATGCAATCATGCACACTTTATTCAAACCATGCGTCCAGCACGGCGCGCATGACAGGCGCGGCGTTGGCACCGCCGCCGCCATACTCCAGCACCACAGCCATGGCGATCTGCGGGTCATCTGCCGGGGCGTAGCCGATCAACACCGAGTTAACGTAGTGGCTCCCGCCGGGCAGGGTGTCGGCCAGCTGGGGGCTGCCGGTCTTGGCCGCAACGGTAACAGGGGCCTCCCGCAGGGCGCGGGCGGTCTGGGCCATCCGCTTCATGCCATCCCGGATGGGGCCGAACACAGCTTCGCCGCCGGGGATCTCGGTAAAAGCCGGCTCGTACTGCCACACGGCTGCGCCGGTGGCAGGCTGCACGGCGCGGTCGGCAAAATGCAGGGTTGGCTTGCGGCCGTAGTTGGCCAGCGTGGCCGCGTATTGGGCCAGCTGCAGCGGCGTGACGGCGGTGTTGCCCTGCCCGATGGCCGCCATCAGGGTCAGGCCGTCCTGGTAGTTGGTGTCGGTGGACCAGGTCAGCCGCCCCTGCGCCGCCGTAATTTCCACGCCGGTGTCGTTGGCAAGGCCCAGCTGCCGGGCCATGGCGCTGAAAGTATCCACGCCCAGCCGCCGCCCGGTATCGTAAAAGAAAATGTTGCAGCTGTACTCCAGCGCGGTGCGCAGGTCCACCGGCCCGCGGTGGCCGTACTGCAAACAGCCGGGGTGGTAGTTGCTGTAATAAAAGTACTTACCTGTGCAGTTTACGGTAGCGGCAGGGTCGATGCCCGCTGTCAAAGCTGCGGCCGCCACAGCGGGCTTGAAAGCCGAACCCGGCGCATACAGCCCCTGGCAGACCCGGTCCAGCAGGGGAGCGGCGCTGTCCGCCGAAAGCGCGGCATAGTCGCTTCGATAGCGGCTCAGGTCAAAATCCGGCAGGCTGGCTGCGGCCAAAATGCCGCCGGTGCGCACATCCACCACTACGGCGGCCCCGGCCCTGACCTCTCGTCCGGCTCCGATGCCCTTGGTGGTGCGCAGGGTGTCCATCTGGTTTTGCAGGGCAGTCTGCAGGGTCTTTTGCAGGTCGGCGTCCAGCGTCAGCACCAGCGTACAGCCGGGTACAGGGGTGGATGTCTGCATGGTTTCCAGCGTTACACCGTCCAAACCAACGTTGATCTGCAGCTGGCCGTCCCGCCCGCGCAGCAGGGTGTCGTAGGCGGCTTCCAAACCGTTTTGGCCTATTGTCGCGTCCATCGCCAGCCCCTGGGCCCTGGCAGCGGGCCACTGTTCGGCGGTGACCGGCCCCGTAAAACCCAGCGTGTGGGGCAAAATTGTGCCATCCGGCCAGCGGCGTACGCCCCGCGCGGCCAGCCGCACCGCGCCGCTTTGCACCAGCCCGGTGCGGTAGTAAGCGGCGGCCCCGATGCTGTCCAACCCCTGGGTAACCGGCAGCTCCCCGGCCGAAACGGCAGAACAAAAGGCGGCAAGCTGTGTTTCCACATCCTTGCCGCCTGTCAGCGCCGTTATTGTGTTTACCGTCTCCCGCAGGTTCGTGCCCGGCGGGGCGGGAACCCGCAGGTATACGTCGTAGACTGTCTCATCCTGGGCCAGCACCGTGCCGCTGCGGTCGGTGATGGCACCCCGCGCCGCATGCTGGGGCAGGGTGTAGCTGGCCGAACTGGCCTCGGCCATTTTCTGGGCGTAGTGGTCGGCCATGGCAAACTGCAGCCAGGCCAGCCGCGCCAGAAACAGCACAAACACGGCGCAGCACAGCACCAGCAGCACCATCACTCGCCGCCGCGCCTTGCGTCGCCGGGTGCTTTGCGGCTTATCCATGGGTGAGACCTCCTTTGCCTCTATGCTGAGCGCACACGCAAACGGCCCCCTCTGGGGGGGCTCCGCCGTAGGCGATGGGGGAGGGAGCTTACCGATTGCCCGAAACTTTGGGCATAGATATGGCTCTCTCCCTCCGTCGCGGCTTACGCTGCGCCACCTCCCTCCCAGAGGGAGGCTTTTGATGTGTCTACATCCAGTATAGGCAATCCCTGGCGAAATAGCAACATTTCCACGGCAAAAAAGATGTTACATTTTTATAAAAAACACCTGGCTCCCCAAATCTGCCGTATCCGTCAGCGGGGCTTCGGCGCTCAATCCGTCGGCGGCGGGGGCAGGTATCCCTGCCAGCGTGCCCAGCCACAGGCCGTCGGCGGTGGTCACGACCGTGCCTGCGGCCAACGTGGTGGGCAGGGGCAGCCCGGTCAGCCGCCAGTTCTTTTGCAGCAGCCCGGCCTGCTCCCCGGCAAAGCCGGCGGCAGCAGGGGAGAGATACCCCGCAAAGGTCAGCGTGCAGCGGTCGGCCCCGGCTTCGGTGATGCGCCCGGCGAACCGTCCCTGCTCATCGCATACAGCAGCCCCTACGGGGTACACGCCTGCCAGTTCTGCGTGGTCGTGCCAGCGGAACACCACCCGCGCGGCCTGCCAACGCCCCGCCGGGCGTTCGATGCCTGCCCACTGCCGCAAGGCATCATTCTCGGCCAAGGCAATCTGCGCCCCGGCCAGATGCTTGTGCAAAGCGGTATTCTCTGCCTGCAAACTCGCCAGCCGGGCCTCGTACCGGGGCACAAAGCGGGCTGCCAGCGCGGCATCCACCCGCTGCACCCCGGCGGGCAAAAGCACTGCCAGCCGGGGCAGCGCAGCCATAAGCAGCACAAGCCCCGCCGCCAGCACAAAAAGCGGCCAACGCCGCCTGCGGGGCTGCTCCGCAAAAATCATTCCGCTGTCCCGTGCCATCCGCACCACCTCCACCCCAGAATATGCCTTGCGGTTGCCCCGCATACTCTGCTATAATGTAAGGAATCAAACCAGGAGGAAACAAACCATGAGATACAAGCTGTTGCTTTTAGATATTGACGGCACGCTGCGCCCCGGCAGCTGCGAGCAGATCCCCAAGGAGAACGCCGCCGCCGTGCGCGCCGTGCAGAAAGCGGGTGTCAAAATCGCCATCGCCACCGGCCGCGGCCGCACCGGCGTGGGCAAGGGCCTGCTGCGGGACCTCAAGCCCGATTACTGGGTCTGTGCGGGCGGCGCCCAGCTGGTGGACGCCAAGGGCAATGACCTGGCCCTCCACCGCCTGACTGCTGAAGAAATGTACGCTCTCGTGGACTTTTTCGAGGATTACGAGCTGCCCCTGCGGTTCACCTTCCACGACGCCAACTACGCCTACATCGATTTTGCCGAGTTCGACCGCCGGGAAAAGGCCAAGAACCTGTACAACAACATCGTGGACGGCGAGGACCAGGATCACCATCTGGTGGAGATGCCCTTCGGCTGCTTCGGCTTCCTGCCCCGGGAACAAGCCGCGCAGTTCCAGGAAAAGTACGGCTATCTCGGCCTGCAGTTTCTCTACTCCTACCCCGGCAGCGATGGCTGCGATATTATGCAAAAGGGCGTCAATAAAGGCGCCGGCCTGTGCGAGCTGGCCGGGCTGGCAGGTCTGACGCCGGAGGAGTGTGTGGCCATCGGAGACGGCGACAACGATACCGCCATGCTGGCTGCCGCAGGCATGGGCATCGCCATGGCCAACGGCAGCGCCAACGCCAAAGCCGCCGCCGATCGCACTGGCCCCGATGCCGAACCCCACGGCGTGGCTGACCTCTGCCGAGAACTTTGGCCGGAGGCATTCTAACATGGCCGAGACCAAAGCCGCCTACACCCATGTGGGCCCCGGCCTGCCGCCGCTGTATGGGGCACGGGCCAAAGCGCTGATTTTGGGAAGCTTTCCCAGCCCCAAAAGCCGGGAGCAGGGCTTTTTCTACGGCCACCCGCAAAACCGCTTTTGGCCGCTGATGGCCAGCCTGACCGGCGAGCCGGTGCCCGCCTGGCAGGACATCGAGGCGAAAAAGGCCATCATCCTGAAGCACGGCCTGGCGGTGTGGGATACCATCGGTGCCTGCGACATCCGCGGCGCGTCCGATGCCTCCATCCGCAATGTGGAACCGAACGACGTCGCTGCCCTCATCCGCAAACTGGGGGTGCAGGCGGTGTTCTGCAACGGTGCGGCTTCGGGGCGTGTCTATGCAAAATATGCCCAGGCAAGCACGGGTATGCCCGCCGTGGTGCTGCCCAGCACCAGCCCCGCCAACGCGGCGTGGTCGATGGACCGTCTGCGCACCGCCTGGGGCCGGGAACTGCTGCCCTTTTTGCAGGGAAACGGTTGCGAACGTACCGATTTTGTTCTATAATAGGAATATATCGCTACAATTTTAACGTAAGCAACGCAAAGGAGAACTTTGCAGATGAATAAATGGGAAGAAAAACGCACCCGCCCGGTGCTGCCGATCTATCTGGCGGCGCTGATGTGGCCGGTGGGCGCACTGCTGCTGCCGGCTTACCGTCTGTCCAACCTGCTCATCATCGCAGGGCTTAGTCTGGCGGCCTACGGGCTGGGCACCAAATTCTGCCCCACCCGCGTCATCCGTAAGCAGGTGCCCTACGCCACGGGCAGTGAGGATGTGGACACCATGCTTTCGGGTATCTCGGCCAACCTGGATAAGCTCCATGCCTTGAACGACGCCATCCCCGACCCCGAACTTTCCGCCGCCATGACGCGGATGGAAAAGGCCGGGCGCAGCATTGCCGCAGCGGTGGAGCAGGCCCCCGATAAGGCCCGCAGCATCGACCGTTTTGCCCGCTACTATCTGCCCGAGGTCATCAAGCTGATGACGACCTACGCCAACATGGAAAAGAACGGCGTCAAAGGCGGGAACGCCGACCAGATCTTGACCGAGCTGCGCCGCAACGCCGCCACTACGGCCAAAGCCTTTGAAAACCAGCTGGACGCCCTGTACAGCGCCGAGGCGATGGACATCTCCACCGATATTGAGGTGCTGGACGGCATCCTGAAGAGCCAGAACCTGACCTGAGCCGCAACCTGATTGGATCATATTCATATATTGAAATGGAAAGGAAGATCTCCCATGGCTGAACTGAACAATGAACTGGACCTGACTGCCCCCGCTGCCCCCACCCTGACACTGGACCCTATCGCGGACGAAGCCGCCGAGGCTGCCAAGCTGGAACCCCCCAAGGCCGAGCCTGTCAAGGTCGAGGACACCCCGCTTAGCCCCGAAGAGCAGAAGATGGTCAATGACTTTGCCGAGAAGATCGATATCACCAACTCCCAGATGGTGCTGCAGTACGGTGCCGCCAGCCAGAAGAAGCTGAGCGACTTCTCCGAGACCGCCCTCTCCCGCGTCAAGACCAAGGATATGGGCGAGACCGGCGAACTCATCACCAGCCTGATCTCTGAGCTGCAGGGCTTTGACGCCACCGCCGAGCAGCCCAAGGGCTTTCTGGGTCTGTTCAAAAAGGCAGGCAATAACCTGGAACAGCTCAAGACCCGCTACGAAAGTGCTGACAAGAACGTGGAGCGCATCAAGGCCCAGCTGGAGGACCACCAGGTCACCCTGATGAAGGACATCACCATGCTGGACAAGATGTATGAGCTGAACCTTGTCTACTTTAAAGAATTGACGATGTACATCCTGGCAGGCAAAAAGAAGCTGGAGCAGGTGCGCAATACCGACCTGAAGGCTGCGCAGGAGAAAGCTCAGCGCACCCAGCTGCCCGAGGATGCTCAGGCTGCCCGCGACCTGGCCGACCTGTGTGACCGCTTTGAGAAGAAGCTGTACGACCTGGAGCTGACCCGCAACGTCTCCATCCAGATGGGCCCGCAGATCCGCCTGATCCAGAGCAATGACACGATGATGGCCGAGAAGATCCAGACCACCATCGTCAACACCATCCCCTTGTGGAAGAACCAGATGGTCCTGGCCCTGGGCATCGCCCACAGCCAGCAGGCCATGCAGGCCGAGCGCGCCGTCACCGACGCCACCAACGAGCTGCTGCGCAAGAACGCCGCTACCCTCAAGCAGGGCACCATCGATATTGCCAAGGAGTCCGAGCGCGGCATCGTGGACATCGAGACCCTGCAGCAGACCAACAAGCAGCTCATCGAGACGCTGGACGAGCTGAACAAGATCCGCGCCGAGGGCAAGGTCAAGCGCGCCAACGCCGAGCAGGAGCTGGGCCGCATCGAAGGCGAGCTCCGCAGCAAACTGCTGGAGATCAACGCGTAAAAGGTTCCCACTCGAAAGGCCCCCTCTCAGGGGGAGCCCCTAACGAACGGCATTTTATAACAAGGATAAAACTATGCAACTGGAACAACAGGAGAGCTTCGAAATCAAAGGCCCCCAGCTGGAGGTCTTTGGCGAGGCGGAGACCAGGCTGCCCGCTGCGGCCAAAAAGCGCCCCGCCGCCCTGGCCGTGCTGGCCGTGGCGATCGTGGCGTCGGTGCTGGGCATCGGCGGCGCACAGTTAAAAGGCCAGTGGCGCGAGACCAGCGAGATCTACACCAGTCAGATCGATGACTACGGCAACGGCATCCAGCAGGATTTTTCGAATCAGGCCGATGCCGCCGCCAGCCTCATCCGCATTGCATCTGCCGTAGTGGGTACCGACGATGCGGACCTGCAGGCCGCCCAGACTGCGCTGGATAACTGGAACGAAGCCGCCGACCGCAAAGATGCCAACGAGCAGTACGCGCTGAACCGGCAGCTGTACACCGCCGTCGACACCCTGTATACGGCCGCCGCCGACGAAGCGGACAGCAAGGCCAAAGGGCAGCTGACCGATTTGTATGACAGCTTTGTTTCCAGCCAGATGATCCTGGACCGCGAGACCGCTGCCTATAATCAAGAAGCCGACAGCTACCTGAAGCTGGCCACCGGCTTCCCCGGCGGGGTGCAGGCTGCGCTGTGGGGCGTAAAGGACATTCCGACCTTTGAACCGTGACACGATAAGGAAACTGAAAATGAACGTATCTGCAAATAAACTGGCGCGCTGCCTGGCGGCAGTGCTGGTCAGCTTGTTTGCGGTGGTGGTCCTGGCGCTGCCGGCTGCGGCAGCACCCCAGGTGGATAAAACCACCCCCGTAAACGACTATGCCGGCATCCTTTCCCAGGATACCATTGCCTATGTTACGGAGATCTCGTCCGCCCTGCAAAGCACCTGCGGCGCAGAGATCGGCGTCTATACGACCGAGTACATCGGCAACTCCACCATGGAAGGCTACGCCTACAGCGTGCTGAACGAATGGGGCCTGGGCTCCAGTGATAGGGACAACGGTGTGCTGCTCCTGCTGGCCCCCGGCGAGGATGACTACTACATCACCCGCGGTACCGGCCTGGAATCGGCCCTGTCCATCAGCACCCTGGGCACGATCCTGGACGACAAGATGGAACCCAACTGGGTCAGCGGCGATTACGATGCTGGCGTGTGCGCTACCGTGGCCGCGATTGCGGATAAGCTGTGCGGCATCTATGGTGTGACCCTGGATACCTCGTCCGTAGCCAACAACACATCCGGCAGAAACGGCGAAAGCAACATCATGGGCTTTATCATGGTTATCATTGCGGTCATCCTGATCATCTGGGTCATCTCCACGCTGACCCGCCCGCCCCGTCCGCCCCGCGGTGGAGGGCCCCGTGGTGGTGGCGTTGGCCGTGATATGTTCTGGTACAGCATGGGCCGTGCTTCCCGTCGGCCGCGGCGTCCGCCGCCCCCGCCGCCCCCGCCGCCGGGCGGCCCTGGTTTTGGCGGTGGTCCCCGCCCCGGCGGTGGGCCGCGACCCGGTGGTTCTCGCCCGTCCGGCGGTTATCGCACCGGCGGTGGCATGGGCGGCTTTGGCGGCGCAGGCCGTTCGGGCGGCTCTCGTCCATCGCGCCCCTCTGGCGGTTTCCGTCCATCCGGCGGCTACCACACCGGCGGCGGTTCCAGCCGTGGCGGCGGTGTAGGCCGTCACCATTAAGCAGTTTTACAGTGCCTCGGCTTCGCGCCGGGGCATTTTTAGAAAAGGAGGCAACATCCCTATGCCTAAATTTGCCGTTGTCACTGGTGCCAGCTCCGGCATCGGGGCCGAGTTCGCGCGTCAGCTTTCTGCCCGCGGTTATAACCTGATGCTGGTGGCCCGCCGGGCCGACCGTTTGCAGGCGCTTTCCAACAGCTTGACCACCGAGTGTGAAATTTTCACCGCCGACTTGGCCCGCAAAAGCGAGTGCCTGCGTCTGGCGGATGCTTTGGCCGACCGCCGCATCGATCTGTTCATCAACAACGCCGGTTTTGGTGATTGCGGGCCGTTTCTGCAGACCGATTTGGAAAAAGAACTGCAAATGATCGAGACCAACGTCCGGGCGCTGCACATCCTGACCAAGCGCATCGTCCAGCAGATGGAAGAGCAGGGGGACGGCGCGCTGCTCAACGTCGGCTCCTGCGCGGGGTTGATGCCTGCCGGGCCGTACATGGCTGCCTACTACGCCACCAAGGCCTATGTCGTCAGCCTGACCAGCGCCGTGGCCGAGGAACTTCGAGAGATGCACAGCCCGGTCTATGTAGGCTGCCTCTGCCCCGGGCCGGTGAACACGGAGTTCAACACCGTGGCCAACGTGCAGTTTGCCTTAAAGGGCATCACGCCGGAATTCTGCGTGCGATGCGCACTGCACGGCATCCACCGCCGCAAGACCATCATCGTGCCTGGCCCGCTGGTGGCCGCTGGCATGACCCTGGGCCGCTATCTGCCGCGTTCCGCCTATATCAGGATCGCAGCCCATCAGCAGCAGAAAAAGTTGTATCGGTAACAAAAAGGCTCCCCTGGGGGAGTCTTTTTTGTTGCATCCCAAGGCCACACAAAAAACTTTCCTCTTCCTACTGTTTTTCTTACAGGGGTTGTGCTATAATCAATACTGCATAGCTATCTGTAAACAAAGGAGGGCACGCCTATGCCAGCGCCGCAGGAACCGCGCAGCCCGCGCCCCGAAACTGAATATACCTGGCAGGGGGACTGGGCACGCCCCACTCCGCCGCCTGAGCAGCCTCCCCGCCCGGCCCCGACAGACCGCCAGCGGAGGCAAGCTGCTCGCCGCCGCCGGGAAATGCGCCGTCGCCGCCGCCGTGCCGCCTTTTTGGGCACGGCAGCGGGTATCCTGGTGCTGTCCGGCATCATCACGCTGATCCTGCCCAAAAGTGTGAAAGGCGAGACCGAACCCGAAGCCCCGGCGGTAACGGGCACCACCCAACTGGTGGCCCCGCTGCCCTACGCGGGCACCAACAGCAGCGATACCAGCGGCACCGTGCAGACTCTCAACTGGGGCACAGTCGGCCCGCAGCAGCAAAGCGCCGATACCGGCTACACCTACACCGCCACACCGCAAAAATCTGTGCAGTTGGGCGAGTTTGGCCGCGTGAGCACCAGCTGGTTTGCCGATGCCGCTTTCCTGGGTGACTCCCTCACCGCAGGTTTCTGTGCCAACGAGTACAACATCGATGTGGGCGGCGCGCTCATCTGCGGCTACCGCAGCATCAGCCCCAACACCATCGTCAACCGCACCACTGTCACCAGCCCTGACCGCGGCGAGGAAGTAGCCATCGACGTGCTGGCCGCCAACCAGCCCGCCAAGCTCTACATCCTGCTGGGCACCAACGCCCTGGTGCAGACCGGCAACGAGGACAGCTTCATCAATTACTACGCCCGCATGCTGGACGACCTGCGCGCCGCGCTGCCCAACACCACCTTTTACGTGCAATCCATTCTGTGCGCCACGCAGGAGACCGTCGAGGACGACGCCCCCGGCCTTTCGCCGGACCACATCGGCCCCATCAACCAGCAGATCAAGGCCCTGTGCGAGGAGCGCGGCCTGTACTACCTGGACCTGAACGCAGAGTTCAGCGACGAAAACGGCTACCTGCTCACCGATTACGCACAGCCGGACGGCATCCATCTGACGGTTTCGGGCTACAACAAGTGGGTCAGCTACCTGTGTACCCACACGCCTTACAGCAAAAACAATCCCTATCAGTCCGGCAGCACCTATTATTTAAGCGAGGAAATGCAAAGCCAGCTGGCCGACCTGCCGTAAAAGGTAATGCCGCACAATTCCAGCCTGACGGCCTAAGCGCCGCTCCGGCGGCTGCGGCATGCCATATCGGCACTTAGAATTGTGCGGTATTGCCTAAAAGGAAAGTATTGCAGAAGGAGCATCGTATGCAGAATCAGGATGAGGGGCCGCGCTACACAGACCCCGGCCACCCCTACAGCGGCAGTGACGGCCGCTACCAAAACCAATATTCCAACCGGTCCCGCCCGGCAGACAAGCCGTTCCAGTTCCCCTGGTGGGCCATCGTCATCCCGTTTTGCATCGGGATGTGGCCTGTCGGCATCGCCTTTATCATCATGAATAAGCTGATGAAAGAGGGCAAGATGGCCGACTTTGAGGAGCGTGCTCGACAGCGGACATCCCAGTTTACCCATACCTCCCGCACCACGACCGGATCGGACGGCCGGACCGTTTACGAGGCCCAGTTCCGCCGCGTGGACGAGAGCAGAACGTCCACCAGCCGGAACGTGGACGCAAACACCCCCATTTATGGCCGCAGTGCCCCGCCGCAATCGACTGTGGAGGCCGCCGAAAAGCAGGGCAAAAAGGCCGGTATGGCCACGGCCTTGACCGTTGCGGGCGTTGCGCTGCTGATCTGCGCGCTGATCGCCCTGCCGGATGGCATCTTCTGGCTGCCTGATGCGCTGGCCGAGGGCGGCTACTACTGGCGTTGGCTCATCGAGGACAGCATGCCGATGCTGATTGCGGCGGCGGGCGGCCTGGGCTGCCTGTTTGGTGCGCACAAGCTGCGCACCGGCCGCCGCTTGCGCAAAAAGATCGTCAATATCGTCGGTGATTCGCAGTATATGTACATCGAGGACATCGCCGCTGCCATCCCCTGCAGCTATGACAAGTGCCGCAAGCACCTGGAAAACTGCATCGATGCCGGTGTCTTTGGCCCAGACGCCTACCTGGATATGAAGCGCCGCTGCCTGGTGGTCAAGGGCAAAGCCCCCGAAACGACTGCTCCCAAGGCCACCGCCAAAACGCAGGAGGCCCAGGCCCAAACGGCCAAGGAGACCGCGCAGACCAAGGACCGGTACCAGAAGATCCTCGATGAGCTGCGCCGCGTCAACGATGCCATCCCCGACGAGGAGATGAGCGACAAGATCAGCCGTCTGGAGGCTGTCTCGGCCAAAATTTTTGAGCAGGCCAAGACCGACCCCGACAAGCTGCCCCGCATGCGCAAGTTCATGGACTACTACCTGCCCACCTCGCTGAAGCTGCTGCAAACCTACGCTGAGCTGGATTCCCAGGGCGTCGAGGGCGAGAACATCACCGAGTCCAAACGCCGCATTGAGCAGACGATGGACACGCTGGTGCATGCCTTCGAGACCCAGCTGGACCAGCTGTTTGCCGCCGATGCCATGGACATCAGCGCCGACATCGACGTGATGCAGAACATGCTGCGTGCAGACGGCCTGACCGGAGATACCCCCTTTAAACAGTAACGGCAGCCCTGCGCCCGCCGCCCTATGGGCGCAAAGCGGCGCGGCCTGCCCCCAAAAAATCAAAACTTTACTAGGAGCCATTTTCCCATGCAAGGTAAAACCACCGACCAGCTGCGCGGCAGCTGGCACAACTTTTCCAAGTACCGGCCGCTGATCCGCGAGCTGGTCACCCGCGACCTCAAGGTAAAATACCGCCGCAGCTTCCTCGGCTATGTGTGGAGCATCCTGAACCCCCTGCTGATGATGCTGCTGCAAACGCTGGTATTTTCCTATATGTTCCGCTTCCAGATCGAGAACTTCCCGCTCTACCTCATCTGCGGCAACACGCTGTTCAACTTCTTTAACGAGAGCACCAATATGGGCATGGGCAGCGTGCTGGGCAACTCGTCCCTTATCAAGAAGGTGTACGTGCCCAAGTTTATTTTCCCCATCAGCCGTGTGGTGTCCAGCTTTGTTAACCTGCTGTTCAGTCTGGCGGCTATCATTCTGGTCATGCTCATCACCCGCTCGCCCTTCCACCTGACCATTCTGCTGGTATGGGCGCCGCTGGTGCTGCTGTTTCTGTTCACCTGCGGCATGGCGCTGCTGCTGTCGGCGCTGGCGGTCTACTTCCGCGACCTGCAATACCTGTACGGCATCGTTACCATGGCCTGGATGTACGCCACGCCGTTGTTTTACCCCATCTCGGCTTTGCCGCCTTTTATGGTAGCGATCGTTAAGCTGAATCCGCTGTACCACTATATCAACTGCATGCGGTGCCTGGTCATGTACGGCACGGTGCCCGGCCCCAACACCTGGTTCGCCTGCATCGTCTGTGCTGTGGGCATGATGGTGGTGGGCCTGGCGGCTTTCCGCAAACTGCAGCGCAACTTTATTCTATATCTGTAAGGAGTTCCCCCTATGCCCATCATTCAGGTGGATAACGTCTCGATGCGGTTCAACCTGGCGCAGGAAAAGACCGAGACGCTGAAAGAATACACCGTAAAACTGCTGAAACATCAGCTTTTCTTTAACGAGTTCTACGCTTTGCAGGACGTGTCCTTCTCCATCGAGCCCGGCGAATCTGTCGCGCTCATCGGCCGCAACGGCAGCGGCAAAAGCACAATGCTCAAACTTATCGCCGGTGTCATGTATCCGTCCAAAGGTTCGGTACGGGTCAATGGTGAGATCGCCCCGCTGATCGAGCTGGGCGCCGGTTTCGATATGGAGCTGACCGCCCGCGAGAACGTTTACCTCAACGGTGCCGTCCTGGGGCACGACCGTGCCTATATGGACGAGCACTTCAAGAACATCATCGACTTTGCCGAACTGTGGGATTTTGTCGATGTGCCGGTGAAAAACTACTCTTCCGGCATGATCGCCCGCTTGGGCTTCTCCATCGCCACCGAGGTGCGGGCCGACATCCTGGCCTGCGACGAAATTTTGTCGGTGGGCGACTTCATGTTCCAGCAGAAATGCCACGACCGCATGGAACAGATGCTTTCCGGCGGTACGACGCTGCTTTTCGTCAGCCACGACATCAACCAGGTCAAGCAGCTCTGCAAGCGCGCTATCTGGATCGACCATGGCCACCTGCGGGGGGACGGCCCCTCGGCTGAAGTGTGCGATGCTTACGTGGCCGCCATGCAGCGCGGGGAATGAAAGGAACGCTATGCTGAATAAAAAGCAGAATATTCTGCGCGAAGCTTTGACAGTGATGCTGCTGCTGGCAAGCGTTGCGCTGGCGGAATACTGGTTTTTCCAGCTCTGGCGGCTGGATTGGAAGGTGCCCATGCTCTACGGCGGCGACGGCATCTACTGGGTGGGCCAGATCCAGCGCAGCTTTGGCGAACTGACCGGTTCCCTGGGATGGCCGTTCTACCAGGCCCCCAGCCCCTACGAGCCGAATTATGACCTTGTCTACGACATTTTTGTGGCCTTTGTGGGTCTGTTTACCAAGGACATCGGCACGGTGTTCAACCTGTACATCCTGGCCATCCCCTTTGCCAATGCGCTGGCCGGGTATACGGTATTCCGCATGGTGGGCATGCGCCGGTGGCTGTCCTACGGCTTCGGCATGACCTTCGGCCTGTGCGCCTATGTGCAGCAGCGCCTGGGCGGCCACATGATGCTGGCCGCCGTGGAGTTTGTGCCGTTCTCGGTCCTGCTCTGCCTCTGGTGCGCAGAGGACCCCAATTTTAACAAGCCCGGCAAAGGCTTCTTCAAAAATAAGCGCAACTGGTTGGCTCTGGCTATGGCCTGGGGCATCGCCAACAACGGTGCGGCCTACTACCCGTACTTTACCTGCTTTTTCCTCTGCGTTACGGCCCTCTGCCTGATGTTGCGTGACCACGCCTGGAAGCCCGCCGTGCCCTGCCTGGTCACCATCGGCGAGATCGTCGCCTGGATGGTGCCGGATTTCTTCCCCATGGTGCTGGGCAAGCTGGTGGGGGTTGGCAGCACCATCACCAACGGCGTCTACCGCAGCCCGGTGGGTGCGGACATCTACAGCCTGCGCATCAGCAGTTTGCTGCTTTCGCCCAACGGCTTTGGCATCGGCAAGCTGACGCGGTGGATCCAGCGCTACTTCCAGATCCTCTCCACCGACGAAGGACCCATGTACAACGAGAACAGCTACGGCTATCTCGGCATCATGGGCATCATCGGATTTTTGTTTCTGATCCTGATGCTGCTGCGTAACTGGGATTGGAAGGCCAGCCGCACCGAGCGCCCCGAACTGGGCGACCGTGTCTGGCTGCTCAGCCGGCTGAACGTTATGGCGCTGCTGCTGGCCACCCTGACCGGCTTTGGCAGCATCATCGGCATTTTTATCCGCTTCATCCGCGGGTACAACCGCATCAGCCCGTACATTATCTTCTTCGCGCTGCTCACCATGGGCCTTACAGCAGAAAAGCGGCTGACCCAGCGCACCGGCAAATCCAGGTCGGCCTTTGCCGCGGTGCTGGCGGTGCTGCTGGTCTTCGGCTTCTGGGAGCAGCAGGGGCTTTACAATCCTAAGTACGAATCCGTACAGGAGACCTGGCAGCAGGACGAGGACTTTATGGCCGAGGTCGAGTCGGCGGCAGGGGAGGGCGCTATGATCTTCCAGCTGCCTTACATGAAGAACTTCGAGAACGGCCCCCAGAATAAAATGTGGGACTACACGCTGCTGCGCGGCCCGCTGCACAGCAAAACGCTGAAATTCAGCTACGGCGCAGGCTACGGCACCGAAAACGATAACTGGTATAAGGCGACCAGCGAACTGGAGCCTGATGCTATGGTAGCAGAACTGCGCGCCCAAGGCATGGCGGGCATCTACCTGGACCTGGACGGCTACACCGAGGAAGAACAGCAGCCCACCCTGCAGGCGCTGATCGACGCCGCGGGCTGTGACGAAAGCGATGTCATCATCAGCGAGGGTGGCACCCTGTGCTACATCCCGCTGGGGAAAGGATGACCGATGGAGCGTAACAACCTCAAAAAAATTACCGGGAGCCGCTGGTTTTTGCCCGTGGTCTGCGCGGTGTCCTTCGTGTTCGGGTGGTGGTATCTCAGCATCACCACCTGCGCGCCCTTGGGCGGCGATGACGAGATCATCAATCTGCAAAACTACTACTACATTACCCACACTCCCTGGTGGCAGGTGGTGCTGACTCACGCCAAGGAAATTTTGAACCAGCTGGCCCTGCAAAGCCCCCGCTTCCGGCCGTTTTCCTCGCCGCCGGTCCGCTCTCTCAACAGCTGGTTCCTGGGCGATCTGGTGGTCTACCGGCTGTACATCCTGGCCTGGACCTATGCGGACATCGCCCTGACGGCCTGGCTGGCCGCCAAGGCCACCCACAGTAAAAAGCTGGGCGCGCTTGCGTTCTGCCTGCTGCCCATGATGTTCTCCCTCTGGCAGGACGCCACGGGCAACAGCATGTACTCCTACGGCGCGCTGGCCCAAAGTACGCTGCTGCCGGTGCTGCTGGCGGGCCTGTGCATGCTGCGCTGGCAGGATACCCACCATCTGCGGTGGGCGGTACTGTCGGCTTTCTTCATGTTCATGGCCTGCGGCACCTTTGAAATCGGCTTTACCTACATTGCGGCGCTGTTCGGCTTCGCATGGCTCTACACCGGCTCCGGCAAGATGCGCCCTGCCCTGCGCCTCTGTCTGGCACCGCTGGCGGGCGAAATCATCAGCTTCGGCTTCAATATGGGCTCGCGGGCGGTCAATGCCATGCGCGATACCGGCGCAACGGACATCGGCGGCATTTCCCCCAACTTTGATCTGCCGCTGGTGCTGCGCACTTGGGTGATGCAGATGTCGGCGGGGTTCCCCCTCAACGCCATGATCTTTGGCAAAATCAAACCCAGCAATGTGCAGCCCTCGGATGTTATCTGCGGCATTGCGCTGGCAATTTGCGTGGTGGCGGCACTGGCTGTGTTGGACCGTCTGCCCACCCGCAAGGAAAACCTGCAGCTGTTTTTGACCGGTCTGGCACTGCTGTCTGCGCCGTCCTTACTGATTGGCCTTTCGCCCAAATACCAGAACGGCATCAACGTGGATTGGCGCCACGGTTACATCCCCCAGACCGTCGAGTCCTTCGGCGTGGGCCTGATGGCTGTCTCGGTGTTTGTGGTGCTGCTGCGCTTTGTGCGCGGCAAAAACTGGTGGCCGAAGCTGCGCCCCGTGTGCAGTATGCTGCTGGCGGCGGGCATGGCCTTCTCGGTGGTATGGCAGCGCTCGGCGGCCCGCCCCTATGAGAAAGGCGGCCGCGCTTATACGGTATTTGCCGAGGGCGTAGAGGCCGGTCTGGCCGATGTAGCCGGCACCGAAACGCCTGTCGTGACCGATTACCCAGTCTGGGGTGGTGACCTGGAGGCGGAAAACGCCTTCTTCCTGCGCTATGCCGATACCGACACCAACGCCCACAGCCTGGCTGTCTGGCGCACCGAAAGCCATGATGAGGCCACCGTCTGCCGCTTAGGCTTTGCCCTGGGCAGCGATAAGCGCACCGATATTTCCTGGCTGGGCACGGCAGCGGATGATAACCTCGACACCGTCACCGGCGTGACCGTCTACCTGCCCAAACAGGCAGACCCGGTGGGCACCCTTGCCTACACCACCCGCGCCGCCGACGGTACCGAGACTGAGCACACCCAGCCCCTGGCAGAACTGGCGCAAACCAAGGCCGAAAACGGCGGCACGCTGGTCACCCTGCCGGAGACCGCCCCCATCGTGGGCGATACGCTGCGGCTGCAAAGCTGAATCAAGGAGTGCAAACTTACATGACGCAAACCCGTAAAAAGCGGCTGCTGTGGGCTCTTTGCCTTGCGGCGCTGGCCCTGTTTGCTGCGGCCATGGTGTGGCTGCATTACCAGCAGCTTTGTGCCACCGGCCGGGGCGAGGACCCCTATACCTCCGACCTGGGGCAGCATCTGCACTTTGCCCAAAGCGGGCTGATCTACTCGGCCACCTCGCTGCTTATCGGCCCGGCCTATGCCGCGGGCGGCAAGCTGGGCATTGCGTTGCTGCTGGCCGTGTTTCATCTGGCCGCTGTGGTTGTGTTTGCCTGGGGGTTAAAGGCCGCCCTGCCCGAGTGGAGCCTGCCCGCCCGGCTGCTGGCCAGCTTTGTGGTCAACCTGGCCCAGGCGGTCTATATCCCCCGTGGCGGCTACTGGTATCAGGGCACCGTCACCGGCACAATTTACCACAACACAACGTACATCATGCTGGCTCCCTTTGCGCTGCTGGCCGTACTGTGGTTCTACCGCGCCTGGCAGGGGATCGACGGCAGGATCGATCTGCGCACCTGGCTGATTTACACGGCATTTTTAACGGCAGCCACCGCCTTTAAGGCAAACCTGATCTTCGCTTTCGCCCCGGCGCTGCTGGTGCTGCTGATTGCTGATTTCATACACACCCGCACAAAAAATATTGGCAATGAGGTGCTGATGGGCTGCAGCGTTTTCCCCGGTGTGGGGCTTTGCATCCTCGAGGCCAACGTCCTGTTTAACGAGGAAGGCAGCGGCCTGCGGCTGATCTTCACCACCGAGTTCGACCGCCACGCTTTGCTGTGGGGTGTCTTTAACGAGGCCGCGCTGCTGGGCCTGCTCCGCTCCCTGCCCTTTGTGGCGGCGGTGGCGTTGCTGCTGCGCAGGCCGGCTTTTGGCAGCTTCCGTTATAAATTCAGCCTGTTTCTGTTTGCTGTCGCCATGGCCGAAGCCCTGCTGCTGGTGGAGGGCGGCGACCGGCTGTACCACGCCAACCTCTGGTGGGGGCCGTTCATCTGCTTCTGGGTGCTCTGGCTGGAATCGGTGGGCATCTTCCTCAAGCAGGCACTCGCCAAGCCCAAAAGCGCCAGCACCGCCCTGTGCGGCGTGGCGCTGGGCTGGCACATCATCAGCGGCGTGTGCTATCTGGTGCGGCTGATGCAGGGAGTCTCTTACAACGTGCCGATTATGACTTACCATATCGGCTTTTAAAATCAAACATTTTACAGGCGGTTTGTGCGAGGCAAGCCGCCTGTTTTTCGTTTGCTACTTGTCGTACACAGCCAAATGCGGTATAATAAAATAGAATGTTTTTGTAACTATGCCACGCGGCAGGCTCCACCGCCCCGCGTGTTTGGGAGGCAGTATCATGTCTGAATTTATTCCGCTTTCTGTCCCGAATTTCGGCCCCCGCGAAGCAGAGCTTGCCAGCGAGGCTATCACCTCCGGCTGGGTCTCCACCAGCGGCGGCAAAGTCACCGAGTTTGAGGAAGCGCTGGCCAACTACGTGGGCATGCCCCGCGCCGTGGCCTGCAACGCCGGTTCCAGCGCCCTGCACCTGGCCGCTATGGCTGCCGGCATTACCCGCGGGGATGAAGTCATCGTCCCGACCCTGACCTTCATCGCCGCTGTCAACCCGCTGACCCGCTACGTCGGCGCAGAACCCATCTTCGTCGGCTGCGACGACAGCCTTTGCATCGACCCCGACGCTGTTGAGGACTTCTGCGCCAACCACTGCGAACTGCGCGACGGCAAACTGTACAACAAGACCACCGGTGCCCATGTCAAGGCGCTGGAAGCTGTGCATGTCTTCGGCAACATGGCCGATATGCCCCGCCTGATGGCCATCGCCCGCCGCTACGGCCTGATTTTGATCGAGGACGCTACCGAGGCCCTGGGTACCCAGTGCATCGACGGCCCCTTCAAGGGCAAGTTTGCCGGTACCATCGGAGATATCGGCTGCTACAGCTTCAATGGCAACAAGATCATCACCACCGGCGCAGGCGGCGCGGTCGTCTCCAATCATCCCGATTGGGCCGAGCACGCCAAGCACCTTTCCACCCAGGCCAAGGCCGACATGCTGCAATTTTTGCATGACGAGGTGGGCTACAACTACCGTATGACCAACGTACAGGCCTGCCTGGGCCTGGCACAGCTGGAACGGCTGGAGGGCTTTATCGCCCACAAAAAGGAACTGTACGACCACTATGTCGCCGCCCTGGACGGCGTCAAGGGTCTGCGCATCCTGCCCTTCCGCAAAGAAGAGTGCCGCTCCAACCACTGGTTCTTCAGCCTGTACCTGAAGGATTCCGGCCTGGATCGTGACACCGTCATTGAAAAGCTGCAGGCCCAGCATATCCAGACCCGCCCGGTCTGGGCGCTCATCCATGAGCAGGCCGACTACCCCCGCAACGAGGCCTACGCCCTGGACAAGGCCGAGGATTACCGCAAGTACATCGTCAACCTGCCCTGCTCCACCAACCTGAGCATGGAGGACTGCGAGCGCGTCTGCCAGGCCGTGCTGGCACTGTAAAAATAACCGCCCGAAAGGGGGCTGACCCTTGATCAAAGTAGAAGAGTTGTTTATCGAGCCTACCGCCACGGTACTGGAGACCCTGCGCAAGCTGGACGAGACCGGCCAGCGCATCCTGTTCATCGCGCCGGAAGGCCAGCTGAAAGCCGTTATCACCGATGGCGACATCCGCAAATTCTTCCTGCGCGGCGGCACGCCGGACCAGACAGTGGATAACGCCGCCAACTACCATCCTCTCAGCCTGCCGGTGTCGGAGCGCGGTAAAGCCCGCAAAATGCTGCAAAAGCATTGCATCGACGCGCTGCCCATCCTCAACAAGCGCGGCGTCATCACCGACATCGTCTTTGCCCGGGGCGAGGATGTGGACAACCGCAAACGCGCCGACATCCCCGTCGTTATGATGGCAGGCGGCCTTGGCACCCGGTTGTACCCCTACACCAAAATTTTGCCCAAACCGCTGATCCCGGTAGGGGAGCAGCCCATCGCTGAGTTGATTATGGACCGCTTCCGCGATTTTGGTTGCCACGATTTCACCATGATCGTCAACTATAAGCGCGGCATGATCAAAAGCTATTTTGGTGAACTGGAAAAGGATTACACCGTCAATTTCGCCGACGAGGATGTATTTATGGGCACCGGCGGCGGCCTTTGCCTGCTGAAAGGCAAGATGAAGTCGCCCTTCTTCTTCACCAACTGCGACACGCTGCTGGATGTGGACTTCGGCGATATTTACGAGTATCACAAGGCCCACGGCAACCTAGTCACGATGGTTTGTGCCTTCAAGCACTACACCGTGCCCTACGGCGTGGTGGAACTGGGCGAGGACGGCGGCATTGCCGCCATGCGCGAGAAGCCGGAGCTGGACTTCTTGACCAACACCGGCGTCTACGTGGTGGAGCCCCGCGTGGTGGAGGAGATGCGCGATGGCGAGAAGATCGGCTTCCCCGATGTCATCGAGCGTTACCGCGCCGCTGGCGAGAAGGTGGGCGTGTATCCCATCAGTGAGAGCAGCTGGATGGATATGGGCCAGCTGGAAGAACTGGAAAAAATGAGACGCAAGCTGGAAAGCCAGCAGTAAAGGAGGCACCCTGATGCCCGTAACCATCATTGCCGAGGCCGGTGTCAACCACAACGGCGACTTGGAAATGGCCAAAAAACTGGCCCTGACCGCCAAAGAGTGCGGCGCGGACATTGTAAAGTACCAGACCGCTGTGCCTGAACTGGTCGTGAGCAAATTCGCCGAGAAGGCTGAGTACCAGAAGCAGACCACCGATGCGGCCGAAAGCCAGCTGGAGATGATCCGCAAGCTGCACTTCTCCTTCGAGGGGCATAAAGAGCTGAAAGAATACTGCGATTCCATCGGCATCCAGTACCTTTCTGCGCCGTTTGATATCCCCAGTGTGCAGTTTCTGGGCACTCTGGGCCTGCCGCTTATTAAAGTGCCCTCCGGAGAGATCACCAACCTGCCGTATCTCGAGGAAGTGGCCAAGCTGCACACCCCTGTGCTGCTTTCCACCGGCATGAGCAACTTGAATGAGATCACCGACGCCCTGGGCATCCTGGACGATGGCGGCTGCCCCGAGGTCACGGTGCTGCACTGCAACACCCAGTACCCCACCCCCTACGAGGATGCCAACCTCACCGCCATGATGGAATTGTTCGACCAGTTCGGCCTGCCGGTGGGTCTGTCCGACCACACCCCCGGCTGGGAGTGTGACGTCGCCGCTGCCGTGCTGGGCGCGCAGGTGATCGAAAAGCACTTCACGCTGGATAAATCCCTGCCCGGCCCCGACCAGAAAGCCAGCCTCGACCCTGCCGAGTTCAAGGCTATGGTGGACGCGGTGCGCCATGTGGAAGCCGCCCTGGGCGACGGTCACAAGCACCTGACCGAGAGCGAAGCCCCCAACAAAACGGTGGCCCGCAAAAGCATCGTGGCTGCCCGCGCCATCAAGGCAGGGGAGATCTTTACCACCGAGAACCTGACCACCAAGCGCCCCGGGGACGGCATTTCCCCCATGCGCTGGTACGAAGTGCTGGGCCAAGCCGCCAAGCGCGACTTTGCTGAGGATGAAAAAATCGAGCTGTAACGAGGTTTTATGCGCACGATTTGTGTAGTGACCGCCACGCGGGCGGAATACGGTCTGCTGCGCCCTGTGGTGCAAAAGCTGGCGGCGTCCAGCACGCTGCAATTGCAGCTGGTGGCCACCGGCGCGCACCTCTGCCCGCGTTTGGGCGAGACAGTGCGGGAGATCGAAGCCGACGGCGTACCCATTGCGGCCCGCCTGCCGATTTTTGTGGGCGATGAGAACGAGCCAGTGGCCGTGACCATTGCCCGCACCATTACCGTGTTTGACGCATACTTTTCCGCCCACCGTCCCGATGCCGTGCTGCTGCTGGGCGACCGGTTTGAAATTTTCGCGGCAGCCACCGCTGCGGCGGCCCGGCATATCCCCATCGCCCACATTTCGGGCGGGGACGTGACCCTTGGCGCGGCGGATGAATACTACCGCCACTGCATCACCAAAATGGCAGCGGTGCATTTCCCGTCCTGCGCTGATAGCGCCGCCCGGTTGGTCCGTATGGGCGAAGCTCCCGAAACGGTGTTTTGCGTGGGCGGCCTGGGCGACGAGAACATTCGCACTCTGCCCAAAATGAGCCGGGAAGAATTGTGCAACTCCACAGGCTTCCCGCTGCAGCAGCCCTTTGCGCTGGTGACTTACCACCCCGAGACTTCTGCCGATGCCGGCTCGCCTGCCGCCCAGAGTGAAGCCCTTTGCGCCGCTATGGAAGCCGTGCCCGGCGTCTACTGGCTCATCACCGGCTCTAACGCCGACGCAGGCGGGCAGATCTGCACGGCCCGCATGCAGCGTTTTGCCGCCGAACATCCCGACCGCGCCGGGTTCATCCAAAGCCTGGGATTGCGGCGGTACCTTTCGGCCATGCAGTACGCCGCGCTGGTGGCGGGCAATTCCTCCTCCGGCGTGGTGGAGACGCCGACCTTTAAGGTGCCCACCGTCAATATCGGCCAGCGCCAGGCGGGGCGCGCTATCTGCGCCAACGTTTTGTGCTGTGATGCCGAGGAACCGGTCATTGAAGCCGCCCTGCGCCGCGCGTTAAGTCCGGAGTTTGCCGCCACCGCCGCCACGGCCCAAAGCCCCTACGGCGGCGGGGACACCAGCGGCAAGATCTGCACCGTGCTGCAAAACTTTGATTTCTCAAAGCCTAAAATATTTTATGACGGCTCTGTGCCGGAATTTGACCCCCAAAGGAGCGTTTTGGTATGAAACTTCTGATCGTTGGTCTGGGCAGTATGGGCAAGCGCCGCGCACGCCTGTCCAAAGGCATTGACGCCGCCCTCCACATTGTGGGCGTGGATACCGCCGAGACCCGCCGTGCCGAGGCCTGCACCCTGGGCCTGGCGGATGCCGCCTATCCCACCATTGCCGAGGCCGTGGCCGCCGAGCACCCGGACGCCGCTCTGGTTTGCACCGCGCCGCTCTCCCACGCTGCGGTCATCGGCGAACTGCTGGATAACGACCTGCCTGTTTTTACCGAGCTGAACCTGGTAGGGGACGGCTACGCCGAGAACATGGTCAAGGCGGCCGCCAAAAACCTGCCGCTGTTCCTCTCCTCCACCATGCTGTACCGCCGCGAAACGCAGTACATCAAACAGCAGGTGCAGGCTTTTGGCAAGCCGGTGCATTATATCTACCACATCGGTCAGTATCTGCCGGATTGGCACCCCTGGGAAAACTACAAAAACTTCTTTGTGGGCAATGCCCGTACCGGCGGTGTGCGCGAGATATTCGGCATCGACCTGCCCTGGCTGTTGGATGCCTTCGGGGATGTCGAGTCTGTCACTGTGCAGAAGGATACCATCAGCGACCTGGGCCTGCCGTACCCAGACTGCGTGACCCTGCTGCTGCGCCACAAGGGCGGCGTGCAGGGTGTGCTGGCGGCGGATGTTGTCAGCCGCAAGGCTGTGCGCAGCTTTGAGTGCTTCGGCGACGGCATCCACCTCTTCTGGGAGGGGAACCCCAAGGCCCTGTACGAGTTCAAGGACGGCGACAAGCAGCCTGTGAACACCTACGCCAGCTTTGAGCATGACAGCCGCTACAGCGACAACATCGTCGAGAATGCCTATGTGGACGAACTGACGAACTTTTTTGGCGTACTGAAGGGCACTGAGACGCCACGCTGGAGCTTTACCAAGGATTTGGCGGCCATCCAGCTGATGGACAAAATCGAGGAGGCCTGATCCATGCGCACCATCACCGCGCTGTTTGTGGGGTTGGGTTCCATCGGCACCCGCCACTTAAAAAACCTGCATAACCTTTGCACCGACCGTGGCTGGACCTTGCAGGCCGACGCCCTGCGCAGTGACCTGCACCGCCCCCTGCGGGACGGCGTGGCTGAGCTGCTGCACGCCCAGTACACCGATTTGGCCGCCGCGCCTGCCCGGTATGATATGGTGTTTATCACCAACCCCACCAGTTTGCATGTCGAGGCATTGCAGCAGGTGAAGGGCCGCGGCGAAGCACTTTTTATCGAAAAACCGATCTTTTCTGCCGAGCAGACCGGCCTGAACCTGGCCGACTGCCTGCCGGAAAACCAGAAAGCCTACGTGGCCGCGCCCATGCGCTGGTGTGGTGTGATGCTGGCCCTCAAAGATCTGCTGCCCACGCTGCACCCCTATTGCGCCCGGGTCATCTGCTCCAGCTACCTGCCGGATTGGCGGCCGGGTGTCGACTACCGCACGGTCTACAGCGCCCACAAGGCGCTGGGCGGCGGCGTCACCATCGACCTCATCCACGAGTGGGATTACCTTGTGGACCTGTTCGGCGTGCCGCAGCAGCTGTACAATTTTAAGGGCACCTACTCGGATCTGGAGATCGACTCCGACGATCTGTCGGTCTATATCGCCAAGTATCCCACCTTGCTGGCCGAGGTGCATCTTGACTATTTCGGCCGCGGCTATCGGCGCAGCATCGAACTTTTCTGCCGCGACGGCAGCTATCTGGCCGACTTTGGCGCCGGTACGCTGACCCTGCCCGACGGCACCGTGCAGCATTATGAAGAGGACGTCAACCGCCGCTACGAGCGGGAGATCGAATATTTTACTGACTACGCCCTGGGCGATGAACAGCAAAGCTGCAACCCGCCCGCGTTGGCGCTGGATGTCCTGAAACTGACTTTGGGGGAACACTGATATGAAACGTCTGCTTATCACCATCTGCGGCCGTGCAGGCAGCAAAGGCTTTAAAAACAAAAATCTCAAAAATTTCTGCGGTAAACCGCTGGTTTATTACTCCTTGAGTGCCGCCGAACTGTTCATCAAAAACCACCCCGAACTGGAAGTGGACATTGCCCTGAACACCGACAGCGAGGACCTGGCCAAGCTGGTGGCTGCCGAATACCCCGAGGTCATCTACCTGCCCCGCGGGGCTGAGCTGGGCGGCGACCGTGTGCCCAAGGTGGAGGTCTACAAGGACAGCTTTGCCCGTATGGAGGCTCGCACCGGCAAGCCCTACGACGCTATGATCGACCTGGACATCACCAGCCCCCTGCGCACTGAGCAGGACATCGAGAACGCCTTTGCCAAAGCGCAGGAGCGCGAGGATCTGCAGATCATCTTCAGCGTCTGCGAAGCCCGCCGCAACCCCTGGTTCAACATGTTCAAAATTGTGGGCGACCACGCCGAGATGGTCATCGAGAGCCAGTTCACCGGCCGCCAGCAGGCCCCTGAGGTCTACGATGTCAACGCCTCCATCTACGTCATCCGCCGCGCCTTTCTGGTGGACAACCCGGATCCCATCCTGTGGCACTCCAAGTTCGGCGTCAGTGTTATGATGGACACCGGCATCATTGATATTGACTCGGAGCATGACTACCTGCTGATGGAAGCCATCGCCAAGCACCTGTACGCCCATTACCCGGAATTTAACGCTGTGCGGGAGAATATCCGTGGAGAATGACCTGCTGGAACGGGCGGCTGACCTGGTGATGGACGCCGGGCAGACCCTGCTGGAAAACGGCGGCGAGGTCTTTCGCGTCCAGCAGACGATGGAGATCATGGCCCACAGCCTGGGTGTGCGGGACTTTCATGTCTACGTGCTGACAAACGGCATCTTCGCGTCAGCATCCATGGGCAGCACCCACAACGTCAGTCTCATCCGCCATGTGCCGTCAGTGTCCATCCACCTGGGCCGGGTCGAAGCCATCAACGAGCTTTCCCGTGAGCTGGCCGCCGGTCGGCTGGGGGTCGAGGAGGCCGAAGCCTGCCTGCAGCAGGCACGGTCTGTGCCCCGCACTTCGCCGGCGGGCGAGCGGCTGGCCTGCATCGTCGGCGCGGCTGGATTCGCCTACCTTTTTGGCGGTAAACCGTTGGACGCCGCCGTGGCTACCGTGGCGGGCCTGCTGGAAATTTTGATCTGCCAGTGGTTCGGCCAGCATAAGATCAACCGCATCTTTACCGATATTGTGGCGGCCTTTGCCTGCACGGTGTGGTCGGTCGGGGTGCAGGCGGCACTGCCCGCCGTCAGTGCCAATGCGGCGATCATCGGTGCGCTGATGGTGCTGACCCCCGGCGTCGCTCTGACCATGGGCGTGCGCGACATCCTGAACGGCGACTACCTCTCTGGTTCCATTCGCCTGCTGGATGCGGTGCTGATTGCGGGCAGCATTGCCTGCGGCGTGGTGCTGGGCTGGCTGGTCATGCACGGATTGGGGGTGGCCGTATGAGTACGCCACTTTGGACCAACTACCTTACACAGTTTGTGGTGGCGGTGGTGGCCACCATCAGCTTTGGCATCACCTTCCACGTGCCCAAGCGGCACTATCTGGCGGGCGGCTTGACCGGCGCGGTGGGCTGGATGGCCTACATCCTCTGCTACGACCTGCTGGGCGTTAGCGCGCCCGTTGCGGTGCTCATCGCCACGCTGCCGCTGACGCTCTGCGCACGGTTCTTCTCGGTCTACCACAAGGCCCCGGTCACGGTATTTCTGCTGCCGGGCATCTTCCCGCTGGTGCCGGGGGCGGGCATCTATTACACCGCCTATTACTTCCTGCGGGATGACCGCACGCTGTTTTTGAACAAAGGTGTGGAAACCTTAAAAATCGCCCTGGCTTTGGCCCTGGGCATTGCGCTGGTGTGCAGTTTGCCGCTGCCCGGCCGCGAACATAAAAAATAAAAGCATCCGCTTATCGTGCGTTTTGTCACGCAGTAAGCGGATGCTTTTTGCTTATAAATCGTTAAAAATCAGTAAATGGAGAAATACCCCACATGTTCGGGGCGGTTTTCCTCCACCAGCACGGTAAAGCCGCCGGGATTCACCTCGGCGTACTTGCCAAAGGCCAGCTCGGCAATCAGGTGGGGGCCGCGGTTCAGGATGATCTCGGCGGTCTGGGTCTTGCCGATGCGGCGGTAGTGCAGCACATCGGTGTCCGCCCGCACGATCTCCAGCCGCCCGCCGTCGAAGGCGTCGCAGCCTTTGCGCAGGTGGGCCAGCGTTTTCAGCGGGCCGCGCAGCCGCTGCTCGGTGCTGTTCCAATCAAAGAACGCACGGTTGAACGGGTCGCGGTAGCCCTGCATGGCGATCTCGTCGCCGTAGTAGATGCAGGGCACACCGGGCAGTGTAAAGATCATGGCGTAGCCCAGCAGCAGTTTGCGCATGGCATCGTCCATTTTCTGGGCAGGGATGTGCCGTCCGCTCTGCCAGTAGCGGTCACGGCCGTTGGCGGGTTCACCCGCAATGGCGGTGATAGCGCGCTCGGTATCGTGGGTGGATAGGAAATTCATCGCGCAGTTCAGCGCCGGGGCAGGGTAGTTCTCGCAGATGCTCAAAATCTGCTCGGCCACCGCGTGCACGTCGCTGCCGGTGACATAGCTTAGCGCCGCATTGCGGAAGGGGTAGTTCATCACGGCGTCCAGCCCCTTGCCGCGCAGGTAGGTGCGCCGCCGGCCGAATGCCTCCTTGGTGGTGGCATCCTCCCACACTTCACCAATCAGCAGCTTGTCCTCACCGTGGGCCTTGACGGCCTGGCGGATGCGCTCAATAAAGGCGTCGGGCAGTTCGTCGGCCACATCCAGCCGGAAGCCCGAAGCCCCCAGCCCCAGCCAGGTATCGATGACGCCGCCCTTGCCGCAGACAAAATCGATGTAGGAGGGCGAGTCCTCCTGCACCTCGGGCAGCGTCTCAAAGCCCCACCAGCAGCGGTAGCCGCTGGGATAGCCGGAGTCGAAGTCGTACCAGCTGCGATAGGGTGAATTGCGATCACGATAAGCACCACCCGGGCCATAGCGGCCCTCCCGGTTGAAGTAGACCGAGTCCGACCCCGTGTGGCTGAATACACCGTCCAGAATGATGCGGATGCCTTCTTTGGCAGCGGCAGCGCACAGGGCGGCAAACTCCTCGTTCGTGCCAAGCAGCGGGTCGGCTTTCAGGTAGTTGGCGGTGTTGTAGCGGTGGTTGGCGTGGGCCTCAAAGATGGGGTTCAGGTAAATGCAGCTGACGCCTAAATCGCACAGGTACGGCAGCTTTTGCTGGATGCCCGCAAAGTCGCCGCCGTAATAGTCCATGTTCAGGTAGCCTTCCTGCTGCTCGGTGGGCCAAAAGTAGGGCTCGCCGGTCTTGTCCTCGCGGTAGATGCGGTCGGCAAAAGGCATCGGCTTGCCGGGCTTGCCCTCGCAAAAGCGGTCGGGGAAGATCTGGTACATCGTGCCGTTCTTGATCCAGTCCGGTGTCTTGAAATCCGGCTCGTAAACGGTCAGCTGCCAGTCGGTGCCATCGGTCCAGCTCAGCACGCCCTCGCCGCCGACATCGCGGTAGATGCGGCGGAAATCGGTGTACAGGTCAAAGTGGTAAAAGTACAGACCCGGCGTGGTGGGGGCGATGGTAAAGGTAAAGTGGTTCTGCTGGGGTGTCTGGCCCGCGAACTCCATGCGGTAATGCACGGGAGCCTCGCGGTCCTTGGTCAGCACCAGGTGGGGGTCCACATAGCCCAGGGATTCCGGGACCGTCAGGCGAAAAGTGACCTCTTGCCCGGCAGGCACCGCGCCAAAAGGCGTTTTGCAGGCGGTATCCAGGCTGTTGTAATAGGTGTGAGACATAGTTGTCCTCGCTTTGGATAATAAAAAACCGTACCCCTCACGGGGCACGGCAAAAATCAAAAGATATGATTATTTGACGGGAGCAGCACCCCAGATGTCGCGCGCATAATCCATGATGGAACGGTCGGCGCTGAAGATACCGGCGTTGGCGATGTTCTTCAGGCTCATGTGATTCCACTTCTGCTTGTCGCGGTACAGCTGCTGCAGGTCGTGCTGGGCACGGCGGTAATCCTTGAAGTCCGCCATGACCATGTACGGGTCAGCATTGCGCAGGTTGCTGGTGACCTCGCTGAAGTTTTCGCCGTTCCAGCCCTTCTCCAGGAAGTCCAGCACGGCCATCGCGGTGTTGTCGCCGTTGATAAAGGCGCCGGGATGGTAGCCCATGCCCTTCAGTGCGTTGACCTCGGGGGTCAGCATACCAAAGATGATCTCGTTCTCGTGGCCAGCGGCATCGGCGATCTCCACATTGGCGCCGTCCATGGTGCCGATGGTGATGGCGCCGTTCATCATGAAGATGGCGCCCGCAATGACGACCACGATATACATGAGACCGTCAAAAAATTTATTGGAGGCTTCAAAGCCGCCCATATACATGTAGCGCAGGCGCTTGATGTTATAAAAGCGCCGGTTGCCCTCTTCAAACTTCTTTTCTTCATACAGATTTTTATAATTCATTAAAAATACCGTTGGCACAAATATCGATGCCGCTGCCATTACAATCACTGAAAAGAAAATCTGCAGTTGAAAAAGATAGGCAAATCCTGCAATTCCCAGATAGACCGCCAACAGATATTTCACATAGGACGAAGCACTGAATGTGTATCCACACCGCTGAATCTCCAGATTCAGCAGTTTCGGATTCCAATAGTGAAACATGTGCCTTTTTCGCCTTTTCTTTTTTTGTTTTACCTGCACACCATTTTCCCCTCACTTTCTCCCAAAAAGGGGGATCTTATTCCTGCCCATTGAAATTTTTTTCTAATATTCTCAGAAAT
>OLOG01000220.1_pt1 | contig 59192 bp, 67 predicted proteins | sample 1672351 | NCBI WGS metagenome assembly OLOG01 (sample SAMEA3136674, study PRJEB25190) | human gut metagenome | biome: human gut; feature: human-associated habitat; material: faeces | place: Austria | collected 2013 | reverse complement strand
AAATATAGAAAAAAAGACAATTTTATTTTTGAAATTGCCTGTATAAGATAAAAAAACCTATATCTTTATGTAAAGGTATAGGTTTGTCAACAATCTGGAATAATGTGTGTATACACATTATTTTTTTGTTTATAATTATGTTGCAATACAATATTATATGTCATATAATATTGTTGATCAAAGAATAGGAGGATCAAAATGATTTTTAATACAGGTGCGGCTTTGTTAGATGCAATTGTTTTAAGTGTTGTAGATCAAGAACAAGAGGGAACATATGGCTATAAAATAACCCAAGATGTAAGGAAAGGGTTAGATGTTTCAGAATCAACACTTTATCCGGTTTTAAGAAGATTGCAAAAAGATGGATGTTTAGAAACTTATGATCGTCAAATTGATGGTAGAAATAGAAGATATTATCGTATTACGAGTAATGGCAAAGTGACATTACAAATGTATAGAACAGAATGGGAAAAATATACCGATAAGATTAATTCATTATTAAAAGGAGGGGATAATAATGAATAAAGAAAAATTTTTAAAAGAATTAGATTATTTATTGCAAGATATTGATGAGGATGAAAGACAGGATGCACTTAATTATTATCGTGATTATTTTGAAGATGCAGGAAAAGAACATGAACAAGATATTATTGAGGAATTAGGTTCACCTGAAAGAGTTGCAGCTATGATTAAAGGTGGTCTTAATCAATCATTTGAAAAAGGTTTTGAATACAGTGAATCAAGTATTCATAATGATGATTACAATCATAAAAACAATGTTGTAGAAAATACTAAACAAAAAGAAAACTTTAATGAAAGAAATAATAATATTTTAAAATTGATTGTTATTATTTTAGCGGTTGCAGTGCTTTTACCAATTGGAGGGCGCATAGGACATTTATTACTTGCTGCCATAGGGATCTTTGTGGCTTTACTCATGATTGGTTTGTTTGGTACGATTGGACTTTTTGTTGTGACAGTTGTTTGTGTCATAGCAGCTATTAATATGTTTGCTGGTGGATTAATTGGTGGCGGACTTGTTATTTTAGCGATAGGTTTATTACTTGTATCACTTAGTTATATCACATCATCAATGACAATAGGGATGGTTAAATTTTTACCTAAAGCGATTCGTTCAGTTATTGATGCTTGTAGTCAAATTCTACACAAGGTGGTGAAATAAATGAAAGTATATAAGAAATTAGCTGGATGTTTTTTAGTTATTGGAATTATACTAGGCCTAATTGGGATAAGTATGAATGGATTATCTCAGATTAAATTAGATACGCATCATGTTGAAAAATATGCTCGTACTTTTACATTTGGAAAAACATGTGATGTTAATGAAGAAATGGCTATTGATGGAAATAGCGACATTTCAATTGAATTATCAGCAGTTGAAGCGAAAATTGTATATTATGATGGTACAACTCTTAAAGTTGAAGCTAAAAATATAAAAAGAGATTATACCTTTGATAATGATGATGGTGATATTGATATTGTTTTAGAAGGAAAATCTAATATAACTCATAAACCAAAAGCAACACTTTATATTCCTCGCCATTATCAATTTAAAGATGCAGATTTAGAAATCAATGCGACAAGTTTAAATATGGAAGGGATTGAATGTAACAACTTATCAATTGAACATAATGCCGGAAGCCTTACTATAAACCAAGTAACATGTCATCAAAGTATGGATGTAGAAAATAATGCTGGAGATGTAGTGATAAATAATATTTTATGTAAGGATTTAGATTTAGATAATAGTGTTGGTTCAATGAAAGTATCAATGGCAGAGAGCAGAGAACATTATACAATTGATAAAGATGGTGATATGAGTTCTATTAATATAGAAGGTGGAAATGGTGGTCATGGAGAAAACAAGATTGAGATTAATTGTGATTTAGGAAATATAGATGTAAGTTTTAAGGAGGTATCTTAATGCAAGAAAAAAGGTTATATCGTACAAAAGATGATTGCTGGTGTTTGTGGTGGGATTGCAAAATATTTTCAAGTTGATCCATCACTTGTAAGATTAGCAGTTGTATTATTATGCATGTATGCGGGAACAGGTTTACTTGTTTATTTAATTGCAGCATTCATTATTCCTGAAGAACCAGCGCAATAGTAAAAATATATGATTTTGTCGTATTATTTTGTTGACATTAAGTTTTTGATTTCATATAATTAAAAAGGTTTCATAGGCAAAAACCTTTTTAAGTCCCCGGTAAGGATAAACAAAGGAGAAAAAGAAAAAATGAGACAAACAACAATGGCAAATGCTGCCACAATCGAAAGAAAATGGTATGTAGTTGATGCAGCTGGGCAAACATTAGGTCGTTTAGCTTCAGAAGTTGCTACTGTGTTAAGAGGAAAAAATAAACCTACTTACACACCACACGTTGATACTGGTGATTATGTAATTATTATCAATGCTGAAAAAGTAGTTATGACTGGTAAAAAATTAGATAACGTTAATTATTACCATCATACAGGATGGTTAGGTGGTTTAAAAGTTAAATCAGCTAGACAATTCTTAGAAACTAATCCAACTGGATTTGTTGAAGCAGCAGTAAAAGGTATGTTACCACATAACACATTAGGTAGAAAACAAGGGATGAAATTATTTGTATATGCTGGAGATAAACATCCTCATGCAGCACAAAATCCTGTTGAAATGAAAGTGAAAGGGTAAGAGGTGAAGATAATGGCAAACGTACAATATAGAGGAACTGGAAGAAGAAAATCTTCTGTAGCACGTGTTATCTTAACACCAGGTACAGGTAACTTTGTAATCAATGGACAAGCTGCAAAAGATTATTTACCATCAGATGTATTATTAATGATTGTTAATCAACCATTAGAATTAACTACTACTCAAGACAAATTTGATGTTAGTGTTAATGTTTATGGTGGAGGGTACTCAGGACAAGCTGGTGCAATCCGTCATGGTGTAGCTAGAGCGTTATTAGAAGCTGGGGAAGATTATAGACCTCAACTTAAAGCCGCTGGATTCTTAACTCGTGATTCACGTGTTAAAGAACGTAAAAAATACGGTCTTAAAAAAGCTCGTCGTGCTCCACAATTCTCAAAACGTTAGTAATAACTTTTATGAGATATTTAGAGAAGTATTTAAACTTTGCAAGAAGTTTGAATACTTCTTTTTTCTTTTGAAATTAAGGGTATAATGAATATATGATTTCAATGGAAGGAGTTAAAAAAATGGATAACAACTTAATTGATAATGAAGTATTGGTAAATGAAATTGCTAGTATTATCACGAATGCTAGAAATAATGTTTCAAAACAAGTAAATAGTGAACTTTTAAATGCTTATTGGAATATTGGGCGCGTTATTGTTGAAAATGAATTAAAAAATAATCGTGGCGAATATGGAAAAAAACAATTACTTGCTATTTCAAAAAATCTTACAAATAAATTTGGAAAAGGTTTTTCACAATCTAATTTATATAACATGAAGATGTTTTATACGAAATATCCGATTTTCCAGTCAGTGACTGGAAAATTGAGTTGGACTCATTATTGTGAATTATTGTATATATCAGATGATGACAAACGCAGTTTTTATGAAAAAGAAGCAATTAATTCAAATTGGTCAGTAAGAGAATTAAAAAGACAGATAAGTTCTTCATTATTCGAGAGATTGTTGTTATCAAATGGTGAAGCTAATAAAAAGAAGGTTCTCGAATTAGCGTTAAAAGGCAATGAAATTGCTAAACCGGAAGATATAGTAAAAGATCCTTATGTTTTTGAATTTCTTGGGATTCCAGAAAATAAACCGATGATGGAATCTGATTTAGAAGAAGCTCTTGTTAGACAAATTGAAAAATTCCTTTTAGAACTAGGAAAAGGATTTATGTTTGTAGGAACACAACAAAGAGTAACATTTGGAAATACACATTATTATGTTGATATGGTTTTTTATAATAAAATTCTAAGATCATATGTATTAATAGAATTAAAAACTATTAAATTGATGCCTGAAGCTGTTGGACAACTTAATATGTATTTAAATTACTATGCAGCTGAAGTAAATGATGAAAATGATAATCCTCCAATTGGTTTGATTTTGTGTACTGATAAAGGAAATGTTGATATGCAATATGCTTTAGGTGGCTTAAGTAATAATATTTTTGCTTCTAAATATGTAACATATATGCCTGATAAAGAACAATTAATTGCTCAAGTTGAATCTATATTAGCTTTGAGTGATAATAAAATAGATTGATTTAAATTACTTTGAGTTGTTTTACAACTCGTATGTAAAAAAATGGCTTGATATTCTTGTTTTATAAGGATTTGAAGTTTCCCAAACGTTAGTAAAAACTTTTATGAGATATCTATAGAAGTATTTGAACTTCGTAAGAAGTTTGAATACTTCTTTTTTGCTTATGATAAAATAGAATAATTTAAATAAATTTAAAATAGAAAATATGGTGAGTTGGAATTTAACAAAGGAGTTATCACTTAAAAAATGGTTTAACCATTTACATATGTAATAAATTAATACGTCTGCAATAACAAATATTATTAAGTTAGAAACCACTATATTAAATATTGTTGCTATCAAACGTGATATGAAATAAAATAAGTTATAAAGAAAAAGTTTTCTAAAAATAAAATGCCAAATAAATGAGAGGAAATTTTATAAAATGATTAATTATAAGAAAATAGATATTAATAATTGGAATCGTGCAGAATTATATAAAGAGTTTATTCAAATGAGAACATCGATTTATGATATGACAGTTAGAATGGATGTTACACATTTAGTTAATTATTGTAAAGAAAACAATCAATCTTTCTTCGCTAATTTTCTATATATTGCTTTAAAGGAACTTAATAATATACCGGAATTTCGTATGCGAATTATTGATGGGGAACCTTGTATTTATGATAAGGTCGGGTGTAGTTTTACGGTTGCTAATAATTTTGATTATTTTGTTAATCGGAGTTGTGAATTTGAAAAATATCATAATTTTTATGAAACTGTATTAACTATTATTAATAAAGCGAAAAATGAAAAAAATATTCATCCAGAAAATACTGATCTCGAAAGAATAGATCTTATCTATTTTTCATGTATTCCATGGATTGATTATCAATCTATGACTTTACCTGTTATTACAACGCCTTTTGGAAGTGATGATCAAACGTATAATATTATTCCCTGCATTGGTTGGGGCAAATATGTTAAAGAGGAACAAAAATATAAAATGTCTGTTCATATGAAAGTTAGTCATGCTTTTATCGATGGCAAACCACTTGCAGATGCTTTTAATAATATTCAAAATGCATTAAATACATTTTCTTTATAAATGATGCTATTAACATAAAATTTTACTTTTATAATTTTAAGTACGGGATTAGGATGGTATTTGTGATATTCATTTTATACGATATTTATAGAAGTGTTTAAAATTTGAAAGTAAACTTTTAAGATGACGAATAGATAAAATTATTGAGGAAACTAACACAAAATACAATACAAAATTTGATTTCTCTATAATTCATAATAGAAAAAATTAAGATATTATAATGTATGTTGTGGGAGGACCTGCACGCCTCTCATTTTAATTTATTTGAATACTTTAAATAGTTATAAGAGATTCTGCTAATGCAACTAGTATGCACCAAAATTAATTAAATACCCTCATTTTATAAGGAACTGTAGTTCTCAAAACGTTAGTAATAACTTTTATGAGATATCTGGAGAAGTATTTGAACTTTGTAAGAAGTTTGAATACTTCTTTTTCTTGCGATAAGAGTTATAATAAAGTTGTGAAAAGGATTGGTGGCATTAAAGAGGTGCAACATAATGAAAATTAAACAACAAAAACAAATTAAGTTATTTTTGATTGAAGAATTTAATCAAAATAAGGGTGATGAACTGTTTATTCGACAGGAAAAAATACTTAATGAACTTATTGAAAATACAACAAATAAGTCTAAAAAACAGATGAAAACACTTATTCAAACCATTTTACCACGTATAGCATTATATAAAGTTTTTTTAGAAGACTTGACCAAGGAAGATGGATATCAGTATATGAAAAAATATATGATGAATAAAGTGGCTTATAAAAAACATTTATCAACGGCAAAAATGGAATTAGTACCAGGATTTTATCACATCTATAGTCATATATTTCTTAAAATTATGCGTACTACTGATTTACAAGAAAGTAAACAAAAACATGGCAAAGATTATTTTGATGTAACAATAAAAAAATGTCTTTGGCATACAGCTTGCGACGAAAATGGATGTTTAGAACTATGTCGATTGTTTTGTGATGTTGATGATGTAACATATGGTGGACTTAAAAAATTAGGGTTTACACGGACAAAAACTCTAGGGTATGGAGGAGATTGTTGTGATTTTCATTTTTTTAAAAAATAAATAGTGATGGAGGTAACAATGAAAGTATTATGTTTTGGATCCGCTAATTTGGATCATGTATATAAAGTAGATCACTTTACAGCGCCAGGAGAAACACAAAGTTGTCTTGACTATGCTATAAAGTGTGGTGGAAAGGGTGTTAATCAGGCTATTGCGATGGCACTAGCGGGAAATGAAACTTACTTTGCGGGAATGATAGGTCATGATGGAAGTTTGCTTAAAGAAACGCTTGATGAAAAGAAAGTTCATATTGATTATTTGAAAATCTCAGATAAACCTACAGGACACGCTATTATAGAAGTGGATCAAGGTGGACAAAATCATATTCTTTTGTATGGTGGTACTAATAAAGCTATCTCATATGAATATATAGATGAAGTTTTATCTCATTTTTCAAAAGACGATATAATTGTATTACAAAATGAAATCAATAATGTTCCTTACATTATTGAACGTAGTTATGAAAAAGGAATGAAAATCTTTTTTAATGCAGCACCATATGATGATGAAATTCTAAACTATCCAATTGATAAAGTGACTTGGTTAGTTGTTAATGAAACTGAAGGAGCTGCTTTAAGTGGTGAAGAAAATGAGAAAACAATTCTTAAAGCCTTAAAACAAAAATATCCTTGTACGCATATTCTTTTTACTATGGGAAAAGAAGGAAGCAGAGTTTTAACAGACAAAGATGATATAAAAGTAAAAGCGATGAGTGTGGAGGCTGTTGATACAACAGGTGCCGGAGATACTTATATTGGTTACTTTGTTAGAGGGATTGTAGAAAACATGTCTTTACTAGATACATTACAATTAGCTACTAAAGCTAGTGCTATTGCGGTTACAAGATTCGGGGCAGCAGATTCAATCCCTTATTATGAAGAAGTAAGTAGGTGATAAAAGTGTTAAAATATGGAATTTATGCAAAAGCAGTAGAGTTATTATGTTTTAAACCAGCTTTGGCTAGGCTTGCAATCATTTATCCTGAAATGGATATGAAAAAATATAAAAAAGCAGTAAAAAAAGAATATAAAGAAATGCTTTTAAGGACACCGGATATAGGTGGCAGCTCATTAGAAATGAATCTTTATATAGCGGCTTTTGTTTTTTCTTTACATAAAGCTAGACCTGATAAAATTAATCCCGACGTTGTTAATAAGATGGTTGATGCAGTTTTTGATTCGTCTTTTATGGTAAATGCTCATAAAAATAAAAAATGTACATTATTTACAGATAAGGTACAAGACAAGAAAGTCAAAGAAAGCATAGCCAGTCAAACATCAAAATATAAACTTGATTGGAAATTTCATTATGAAAAAGGAATTGATGAATTCTATAATACTTATATAGAATGTGGTATTTGTAAATTAGGGAAAAGAGAAAATTGTTTTGAATTTGTTCCTTGTTTATGCAACATGGATGAAAGAAACTATAAAAATGAAGGTGGTCAATTACATCGTACAAAGACTTTGGCACAAGGAGATAACTGTTGTGATTTTCATGTGACAAAGATAAAAAAATAAGTAGTTAAAATAGAGGAGATAGAATAAAAATGAATTTGTTTGATATGAATGATGATACAAATAAGTTGCCTCTTGCTAGTAGAATGCGTCCTCATAATATTGATGAGATTGTTGGACAACAGCATATATTAGGAAAAAATAAATTATTATATCGAGCCATTAAAGCAGATAGACTAGGATCAATTATTTTGTATGGTCCACCAGGAGTAGGAAAAACAACCATCGCAAGAGTTATTGCTAATACAACCAATTCTCATTTTTGCAAATTAAATGCAACAAATGCAGGTATTAAAGATGTAGAAAGAATAATTGAAGAAGCTAAATTTAATCAAAGTGCCTATCATAAAGGAACGATTTTATTCATTGATGAAATTCATCGCTTTAATAAAACACAACAAGATTATTTACTACCTTTTGTAGAAGATGGCATTGTTATTTTAATTGGAGCGACAACAGAAAATCCTTATTTTGAAGTCAATAATGCCTTACTTTCTAGATGTCAAATATTTGAATTAAAACCATTAGAAAAACAAGACTTAATCACTTTAATTGATCGGGCGCTCAGTGATCAAAAGCGAGGCCTTGGAAATGAAAGTATCATGATAGATGAAGAAGCAAAGATGTTTCTTGCGGATATGGCTAGTGGTGATGCCAGAAGTGTTCTTAATGCTTTAGAGATAGCTTATTTGACAACAGATAAAAATAAAGCTGGCAATATTCATATTACAGTTGCTGTAGCAGAAGAATGTATTCAAAAAAAGCTATAAAATATGATAAAGATGGTGATCATCATTATGATGCTATTTCTGCTTTTATTGAATCTATGAAACATACTGATCCTGATGCTACGTTATATTATTTAGCTAGAATGCTTATAGCGGGAGAAGATATTAAATATATTGCTAGAAGAATTTGTGTATGTGCCAGTGAAGACATCGGTCTCGCTAATTCACAAGCACTTAATGTAGCAACAAGTGCACTTGTTGCTATAGAAAGAATTGGAATGCCCGAATCAGCAAAAATATTAGCACATGCAGCTTTATATGTATGTTGCTCTCCTAAGGCTGACACAGTTTCCAAAGGAATAATTTTAGCTATGGATGATGCTCAAAACTCAACTGATGTACCCATTCCTCCTTTTTTACAAGATGCAAGTTATAAAAATGCTCATAAATTAGGAAGAGGAGTAGGTATGGATAATATCCATGCATTTCCTTATCATTATTCTGGAAAGAAATGTATGCCAGAGCAGTTATCACAAAGACATTATTTTGATTTATCACAAATGGGTAATGAAAAAAGAATTCAAACGTTTTTAGATTATTTGAATAATAATTTAAAAACGAGGTAATAAAAAAGAAGTATTTATTTTCACTTATAATACTTCTTTTTAGTTTGTTAAATAATACTATCTAACAATTGATCAATTTCTTTATTCTTTTTTAGTTTTCCTTTAACTGTTTTTCCACCTTTTATAACCATAGAAATATTTTTAAGATATTGAAGATTAAGTAAAGGATTTTTATCTAAAACAATCATATCTGCTTGTTTTCCTGGTTCAATTGTTCCAAGCGTATTGTCCAAACCAACAATCTTAGCATTTCCTTGAGTTGCGATATGAAGCGTTTCTTTAGTGCTTGCGCCAACATATTTATTAAAATAGACTAATTCGCGCCAAAAGTCATAATGTGTAACATAAGGACATCCAACATCATTTCCTAGACCTACAGGAATATCATTTTCTAGAGCAGTTTTAGCTGCTGAAATAATACCATCACATACAATTGTACCATTAATTTGATATCTTTCATCAGGCATCATATTTGAATCCAATAGTTTCATAGGAATAGCGGGTGAAATGGTACAGATAAGTTTTGCCTTTTTTTCTTTAAAAAGATGAATCAGTTCATCATCTAGAGTGGCTCCATGTTCAATTGTATCAACTCCATTAACAAGGGCGGCTTTTACTCCTTCGCTTGATTCAACATGTGCTGCTACGTAAAATCCAAGTTCATGCGCTCTTTTACAAGCTGCTTCAATTTGTGATTCTGTCATTTTCATAGCACCAGGAATACCGGTTTCATCAGCATCAAGAACACCACCAGTAATCATTAATTTAATTAGATCAGGTTTTGCTTGGGCAATCTTATCTACATATAATCTTGCTTCATCGCTGGAAGTGGCACTATATGCTAAAAGACCTGCCATATGTCCACCGGGAACAGAAATGGCTTTATTGGCGGCTAAAATATGGGGACCAATAATTTTACCTGAATTGATTTCATCGCGAATTTGGGAATCAATTGTATCTAAACCACCCACAGTTCTCATAGTCGTTACACCACTCAATAATTCCGTTTTTGCATAGTTATAACATAACTTTTTAATAATATATCTACCTAGTGGATTAGCTAATAGTTTGTTAATAGATTGATTAGAATTTGTTTTAGAAACATTTGTTGGTTTACCACTACCTGGCAAATGACAATGTAAATTAATAAGACCGGGAAGAACATATCGACCACTCAAATCAATTATCTTTGTATTATTTGGAATATCTTCATTATTTATGATTTCTTTAATAATATTATCTTCTACAAGAATAGTTTTATTTTCTTGTAACATCATATTTTTTGTACCATCTAAAATGTTGGCATTTTTATAAGCAATAAGTGACATTTAAGGACCTCCTGTTTGTATTGTATAATTTCAATATAATATAGAGATAAGTCAGTGTCAATTATTGTTCTTTTGAGGAAGAAATAAGAGTAGTATAAAAATTGTCTAAATCATCTGATACTTCTTTTATTATTTAAAATAAGATAAAATAGGTGATGTCAAAGACTTTTTACATATAGATAAGGCTATATGTAAAAGAACTTTGATAGATAATGATATCTTGTTTAATTAAGATAGAGATGAAAAGAGGAATGAATATGGAACTTGGTAAACAAATAAAGAAATATCGTTGTGATTTTTCAATGTCGCAAGAAGAATTAGCTGAAAAGATATTTGTTTCTAGACAAACTGTTTCTAATTGGGAAAATGATAAAAGTTATCCTGATGTCAATAGTTTGGTTCTTTTAAGTGAAGTGTTTCATACCTCTATTGATCATTTAATTAAAGGAGATATGACAATGATGAAAGAAAAAATAAAAGAAGAAGATAAAAATGAATTTGAAAAAGTAAGTCAAATTTATACTATTTTATTTTTTATGATGATAATTTCTTTTATACCACTTATAAAGTTTGGTGGGTATATAGGAATGATTATATGGATTATTTTGATGATTATAACTTTATATACAGCTTTTAAAGTTGAAAAAAAGAAAAAGCAATTTAATATTCAAACTTATCGAGAAATTATCGCTTTTATGGAAGGAACAGAACTTGATGAAATAACAAAGGCTCAAGAACAGGGAAAAAGAACATATCAAAAAGTGTTACTCACTATTGGAACGGCTATTTTAACTTTCCTTCTAGCAATCATATTAAGTATGATATTTAAATTATAAAGTTGTTATTGGATTGAGTGATTAACATTGAGGAGGACATCATCATGCAATTCATATCAAAAGAATTCAATGAATTAAAAGTTGAAGAACTATATGAAATACTAAAATCAAGATCGCAAATATTTATAATGGAACAAAATATTCATTATCAAGATATAGATGATATTGATTATCAGAGTTTGCATTGTTTTTTTATGGATCATAATAGAGTTGTTGCCTACTTACGTGCTTTTTATGATGATTATCAAAATAAAATTGTTAAAGTAGGGAGAGTTCTTACTTTAAATCATGGTAGGGGTATGGGCAGAGAATTGCTAGAACAGAGCATTGAGGCAATAAAAGAAAAAATGAAGTGTGATAAAATAATTATGGATGCTCAAAAACATGCTCAAGGATTTTATGAAAAATTAGATTTTGAAGTTGTATCAGGTGAATTTATTGAAGAAGGTATTATACATGTTGTTATGGAATTGAATTTGTCATATTGAAAGGAGTTTGAATACTTCTTTTTTTAATACTATAATGGGTTCATATATAATAAGGGGGAAAATGATGCTAGAAGGTGTAAGAAATGTTAATAGCTGGGTTAGTGCAGATGGAAATACATGTTATCAAATAAATGAAGCACAAAGTTTAGAAGTATTATAGGGGGTGATGGTTTTGTTGATAGAAACATATAACGAAAGGTATCGTCATGAGATTATTGAGCTTATACTTAATATTCAAAATAAAGAGGCAAAGATAAATTTATCGCTTAATGAACAACCTCATTTACTTAATATAACAGAGAGTTATTGTGATAATGGAGGACAATTTTGGGTTGCCTTATCTGATGATAAAGTAGTAGGAACGATTGGTTTAATGATGAAGGATAAGCATTGTGCTATTTTAAAAAAATTCTTTGTTGTAGAGGAATATCGATCAAAAAAAGTAGGACTTGCTTTATATAAAAAATTATTGGAATTTGCTAAGGAGAACAAAGTTGAACATATTATTTTGGATACGCCCTCTGTCGCAAAAACATCACATCATTTTTATGAAAGATCAGGATTTTTAAAAATAAGTAAAAATGAATTACCAATTGCTTATTCTTATCCTGACAGAGATAGTATTTTATATATGCTTGATTTATAAGTGGACTTGGAGAAGGTAATGGAAAGATTATATTTTATGAAAACATCTAGAATAGCATTTTCAACTTGGGAAGAAGATGATGTTGAATTAGCTAGAAGTTTGTGGGGAAATCCACAAGTAACAAGATATATTTGTGCTAGTGGTAAAATGAGCGAAGAAGAGATAACGCATCGTTTAAAATTAGAGATGACAAACCAAATGAAATATCATGTACAATACTGGCCGATATTTACTTTGGATAGTCATGAATTAATAGGATGTTGTGGATTAAGACCATATAAAGATTATCAATATGAAATGGGGATACATTTACGACCTCAGTTTTGGAACAAAGGTTATGCATTAGAAGCTTGTAAAGCAGTGATTGATTATGCATTGAATTATTTACACGCAGAAAGTTTATTTGCGGGACATCATCCTAAAAATAAAGCGTCTCAAAAGTTATTAATAAAACTGGGTTTTCAATATGTAAGGGATGAATTTTATAAACCAACAGGGCTTTATCATCCATCCTATAAGTTAAAGAAAAATTAAAAAGTGTATTTATTATCATTTTAATAAGAAGGAAAGTATATGAAAAAGGAAGAGATTTATCAATATCTAAAAGAACACAATATTCAATTTGAAGTGACTGAACATGATGCCGTTTTCAATATGGAAGAACTTACACATGTTGAATTACCCTACCCTGAATGGGATGCAAAGAATTTGTTTGTTAGAGATGATAAAAAGAAAAATTATTATTTGATTACTGTAAAAGGTAATCAACGTGTTGATTTAAAAGCTTTTCGTAAACAACATGGATTGCGAAATCTTTCTTTTGCATCTCCAGAGGATTTATTGGCTATGATGAATTTAAAACCAGGGTCTGTAAGCCCGTTAGGAGTTTTGAACGATGATAAACGATGTGTACATTTTTACTTGGATGTACAATTTAAAGGACAAAAAATAGGCATTCATCCTAATGAGAATACGGCGACCATTTGGATGAATACAGATGATTTAGTAGCGTTAATACAAAAATACGGAAATGATGTCACCTTTGTAGAAATATAGAATATTTTGATTATAATAGTTTGTGACTTAAGATAAGTTAAAGGAGTTTTGTTATGGAATTGAGAAAGTATAATGAAGATGATGTTCTAGCAATGATTCAAATTTGGAATGAAGTCGTTGAAGAAGGTGAGGCTTTTCCCCAAGTTGATTATCTTGATGAAGAAAGTGGGCGTACATTTTTTAAAGAACAAAGTTATTGTGGTGTAGCCACTGACCAAGGGAAAGTCGTCGGACTTTATATTCTTCATCCTAATAATATTGGTCGATGTGGTCATATCGCCAATGCCAGCTATGCTGTCAAATCTGATTGTCGAGGACAACATATTGGTGAAAAATTGGTTAGTGACTGTCTTGTACAAGCAAAGAAGTTAGGGTTTAAGCTTTTGCAGTTTAATGCGGTTGTAGAAAATAATGTTCATGCAAGGCATTTGTATGAAAGACTTGGCTTTGTACAAATTGGAACAGTACCGCATGGTTTTTGTATGAAAGATGGTTCTTATCAAAATATTTGTTTGTATTATTATGAGTTATAAAATTTTTAGTACTTCATTAAGAAGTACTATTTTGTTATATTTGATGCATTTATCTCATTAGCAACCTCTAGTTGACAAATAGAAAAGCCTGGTTGGTAGTCAAATTTAGTACTTTTGTATAAAATGAAGATACAAAGAAAGGGGATAATATGAAAATATCTGAAAAAATTACATCATTAAGAAAACAAAAAGGTTGGTCTCAAGAAGAATTGGCTTATCAACTTAATGTGACAAGACAAGCTGTGTCTAAATGGGAAAGTGGACAATCATTGCCGGATACTGAAAAAATAATTCAATTAAGTAAAATCTTTCAAGTAACAACAGATTATTTGTTATTAGAAGATTATCATCAGGATCAAGTAGAACAAAATGAAATAGATTATTATTTAAGTAAGGAACAAGCAATGAATTATTTAACATTAAGAAAAAAGGCTGCACCTTTTATCGCTTTAGCGACATCGTTATGTATTGTTTCACCAGTGTTATTAATTGGTTTATCAGCAATAAGTGAATATAGTTCTTTGAGATTGAGTGAAGAACTTGCTTGTGGTATTGGACTATCATTTTTAATTGTTTGTATAGCTATAGCTGTTGTTTTGTTTTTACACTTTGCCAATCAAGTGAAATCCTATCAGTATTTAGAAACTGAAGCGTTTATTTGTGAACAGGGAGTAAAAGAGTATATTAAAACTGAGAAAAAGAATTTTCAAAATCGTTATAATCAGTTAAATATAATAGGAACAGCACTATGTATTCTATCGGTTTTGGGTATCTTTGTTTCAATGACTATGTCTGAAATCTTTGTTGTCTTTGGTGTTTGTATAACACTTATTGTTGTTTCACTTGGGGTCTATGCATTTGTATATGGGGGAACAGTTTATTATGCTTATGCAAAAATTTTAGAAGAAGGAGAGTATACCAAAAAACAAAAAGCAAAAAAATCACTAAAGAGTATGGTGAGTGGTATTTATTGGCTTATTGTGAGTGCTATTTACCTTTTCTATACATTTGGACCTTATGGTAATGGACAAGGTCAATATAGTTGGTTTATATGGCCAATAGCGGGTGTCTTATATGCAGCAATGATGATGGCTTTTAATTATGTAAATAGAAAATAAAAATACGTTCAGTATCAAAACCGAACGTATTTTTATTATTGCAAAATGAGTTCAACAGTAATATTTTCATCATCTTCTGTTATACAATCAACTCTAACAGTTGCTTTTGTACCTGGATAATTTTTAAAGTCAGGATCAACTTTAGCTGATTTAATTCTTTTTTTAATATATGGTTCAACTAATATCCTGAGAAGCTTTTGAGTATCAGGGTCTTGAGAATCAGAAAATATGTATTTAAAAAAATGAGGATTATTAAATATCGCTGAATTATTCATTTTTTCACCTCCCAATATTATATATGGTTTTTAAGAGGTGTTTTTCTTTTAAAAAATAAAAAATGTTTCAATTAATGAAACATTTTATTGAGAAATGATTTCTACGCCATCTTCGGTAACCAAAAATGTATGTTCCCATTGAGCGGATAATTTACCATCATCAGTATAAACTGTCCAATCATTATCGTACCCTAAATGAATATGTCTTGTTCCTTGATTAATCATAGGTTCAATTGTAAAGACCATACCGGGAACAATAAGTTCTGTTTTTTCGTTTGGTTTAAAATGAAAAACATAAGGATCTTCATGCATGCTTGAACCAATACCATGACCACAAAATTCTTGAACAACACTATATCCGTTTAAATGAGCATGTTTTTCAATGGCAGCACCAATATCACCAATACAGCTTTGCCATGGTTTTACAGCTTTCATGCCTTCTTCTAAACATTCTTTAGTTACTTTAACTAAACGTTTTGCTTCTTCACTAACATGACCTAGCATGAACATTCTTGAAGCATCTGCATAATAACCATTGACGCCAGTTGTTGCATCAACATTAATAATGTCTCCATCTTTTAATACATAGTTACCAGGGATACCGTGGCAAACCTCATCATTTACTGAAGTACAAATACTTTTTGGATATCCTTGATAATTTAAATCAGCAGAATATCCACCATGACTTGAAGTATACGCTACTGCCATATCATCTATATCTTGAGTTGTCATACCAATTTTGATGTTTTTTTCAATATAATCTAATAAACCATTATTCACAACAGCAGCTTTCTTTATTGCTTCAACTTGTTTTTGATTTTTAATCATTTTATGAGTAGGTACTTTATAACCATGTTTTTTATAATATTTTAATTTTTTATCAAATTCTTCATGACATACATCGTAGTCAAGCTGACTACCACACCAGCATTTCTTTTTCATATTTCAACCTTCTTTCGTTTCAAGTATACACTAGAATAATAGATATTTCACATCATATCATAATAAAATAATCAAGACATATATTAAAACAGGTGAATTTATGAAAAGAAAGTGTATCATGATTATTATTATAGTGTGTGTTTTAATGATTCCTTTTTATTTCTATCAAAAGGTATATAGTCAAAGTCATGCAACACCTTTAAAGTATCGTTATGTTGTGATTGATCCTGGACATGGTGGTTTAGATAATGGAGCCATGGAATATGGATATAAGGAAGATGATATTAATTTATCCATATCGAAGTTATTAAAAAGTGAATTAGAATATTATGGAGCAACAGTTTATTTAACAAGAGACGGTGATTATGATATGACCAAAAGAAATCATCATTATTCAAAACAAGATGATATGTATTTGAGAGTGAAAGAGATTGACAAGCATCAAGCCCATTATTTATTAAGTATTCATCAAAATGCTGCCAATAACTCAAAGGCGTGGGGTTCACAAGTTTTTCATTACTATCGTAGTGAAAAAGGTAAAACACTAGCAAACAAAATAGATAGACATTTAAAAGAAGTAACGCATAGTCGCAAACCTATTAGTGGATGTGGTTTTAGAGTTTTACGAGCAACCCAAACAGTTGGGGTTTTGATTGAATGTGGATTTATGTCTAATTATAATGAGTGTGGTCAACTAAGAAATGAAAATTATCAAAGAAAACTGGTAGAACAAATCGTTAAGGGTTTGATAGAATATGATCAAGAGGCAACAAAAAAGGACAAAAAACAGAGTAAAAAAATACTTGAATAAAATGTAAAAAAAATAAAGAAAAGTGTTGACGAATAGAGATATATCATGTTAATATATATGGGCAGTCGATTGATGGGCCTGTAGCTCAGTTGGTTAGAGCGCACCCCTGATAAGGGTGAGGTCGATGGTTCAAATCCATTCAGGCCCACCATTAATTAATTGCTTAATATAGATGATATAAATTTTATGGGCCTGTAGCTCAGTTGGTTAGAGCGCACCCCTGATAAGGGTGAGGTCGATGGTTCAAATCCATTCAGGCCCACCATTAAAATTTATAACTGGGGCCATAGCTCAGCTGGGAGAGCACCTGCCTTGCACGCAGGGGGTCAGCGGTTCGATCCCGCTTGGCTCCACCAATAGTAAATGAACCTGTTTATACAGGTTTTTTATTTTTATAAGAAAGAATGCAAAAATAAAAGCATATGATATAATAACTAAAAAAAGAAAGGAACAACTGTATGGAACAATTATTCATTTATATTTTATCCTTTTTTATTTATAGTTTTTGTGGATGGATTTGGGAATCAATTATGATTCACGCTATTTACATGAAAAAGTTTGTTAATAGAGGTTTTTTAAATGGACCGATGTTACCGATTTATGGCAGTGGAGCTTTAATAGTAGTGTTGTTTTTTAGAATGGAAGGGGTCCATTATCCAATATATAGTATCTTTTTATTAGGTGGATTGATTGCTTGTGTAGTAGAGTATTTGACTTCATGGGCCATGGAAAAGATGTTTCATGAACGCTGGTGGGATTATTCAAAGAAACCATTTAATTTAAACGGAAGAGTATGTTTGGAAGGATTCGTATGCTTTGGTTTATTTAGTGTAGCAGCAACGTGTCTTATTCAACCTTTTTTTGATAAAAAGTTAGCACTTATTCCTTATACTGTACAAATTGTACTGATTGTTATATTGGTAACGATTTTTATTGTTGATCTTATTCGTTCGGTACATATTGCTACTCATCTTAAAAAGGAAATGGAAGAAATGGTTAAAGTGTTGGAAAGAGAACAAATGCGAATCCATCAAAAGTTTGCCGATTATGAAGTTGAGTTAGAACACTTAAAAAATATTAAGACTTTAAGAGGGTTGATTGATCAAATTAATATTGAATTAAAGAATAAACATTATCGTTATGGGTCAAGGCGTATTTTAAAAGCCTTTCCCTATTTAGTAAAAAAACGTATTCAAGAAACACATGAAAGAATACGTGAAAAGGAGTAATAAAGAATGGCTTATTCAAGAGGTAAGGGGAATTATGTTGTTAATACTTTAAATGGTATGGCTTATGGTTTCTTTTGTAGTTTAATTATTGGTACGATTTTAAAACAGTTAGGAACATTTTTAAATGTTTCAGAATTAACGAGTTGGGGTACGATAGCAAGTTATCTTATGGGTCCTGCGATTGGAGTTGGAATTGGTTATGCTATTGAAGCAAAGGGTTTGAATCTAATTGCGGCTATTATTGCAGGAGCAATAGGTGCAGGAACGTTTAGCAATGGAACGATTCAAAGTGGTAATCCAATTATTGCTTATGTTACAGTGATTGTGGCTATTGAGGTGGTAAGACTTATTCAAGGGAAAACGCCAATAGATATTTTATTAGTTCCGTTTTGTTCAATTCTTGTTGCAGGAATTGTATCTAAATATATAGGTCCTTATATTTCACAAGTAATTGTATGGCTTGGAGGACTTATTAATGATGGAGTTGCTTTACAGCCTTTATTTATGTCTATTGTAGTTGGTGTTTTAATGGGGATGGCTTTAACTGCACCCATTTCTTCGGCGGCGATTGGTGTCATGCTTGGATTAAATGGTTTAGCAGCTGGGGCAGCTTTAGCGGGATGTTGTTGTCAAATGATTGGCTTTGCAATGATGAGTATTGATGATAATGATATTGGTGATGTTATTGCAATAGCGATAGGAACAAGTATGTTACAGTTTAAAAATATCATTAGACGACCTGTAATATGGTTACCACCAATTTTATCTTCAATTATTGTCGCTCCTATTTCTACGGTTTTATGTCATATCGTTTGTACACCGATTGGTTCAGGAATGGGAACAGCAGGGTTGGTTGGCTTAATTGAGGCGGCTTCTGTTATGGGTGGTAATCAAGTTTGGATTATCTTATTGATCGTTGATGTTTTATTACCGGCAATTTTAACACTTATGTTCTATAAGGCGTTTAGAAAGCTCAATTACATAAAAAAAGGGGATTTAAAGATTTCAGATCTTTAATCCCTTTTTTTATTGGAATAAGGAAACAACATCTTCAATAGACATGGAAGTAATCGTTCCTTTATTGTTTTCAACGAACATATTAGATAAATCTTGTTTTTGTTCTTGTAATTTTTGAATTCTTTCCTCAATTGAATTTTTCATGACAAGTTTGTATACTTGAACATTGTTTGTTTGACCAATACGATAAGCACGGTCTGTTGCTTGATTTTGAGCTGACATATTCCACCATGGGTCATAGTGGATAACGACAGAAGCACTTGTTAAGTTAAGACCAGTACCACCTGCTTTTAAGCTGATAAGGAAAACAGTCGTATCATCTTTTTGGAAAGCATTAACAAGTTGATGACGTTTTATTTTGGTTGTAGAACCAGTTAACACATAATATGAAATATCGTTCTTTCTTAGTTCTTTTTCTATTAAATCAAGAGAACTTGTAAATGAAGAGAATAATAAGACTTTTTGACCACTTTCTTTAGCTGTCGCAATAATATCCATACAAGCTTTTAATTTTGAACTAGGTTCCATTGTTTGAGGATAAACAATACGTTGATCACAACATAACTGACGTAATCTTGTCATCATTGCTAGAATTTGAATACGGTCGACATGATTAACTTGAATAGCATTTTGTAAATCAGTATTAATTTGACTTAAATTTGCAAGATAGATTTTCTCTTCTTCTGGTGTAAAGGAAATCATCACATTCTTTTCAATCTTATCTGGAAGTTCGTTTAGAACTTCTTTTTTGGTTCTTCTTAAAATGAATGGTTCCACCATTTGTTTCAATTTCTTTTGTTTTTCTTGATCTTCATCTCTAACGATAGGTGCTTCAAAGTTCTCTTTAAAATAATGATAATTATATAAGTAATGAGGCATTAAAAAGTCAAAGATTGACCATAATTCAGCTAATGAGTTTTCAATTGGGGTACCGGTTAAAGCAAAACGATGAATACCATTAATTTCTTTTACTGCTTGAGCATTTTTGGTACTTTGATTTTTAATATATTGAGCTTCGTCTAAAATAAGATAATAGAAAGTATAATCTTTATATAATTCATAATCACGACGAATATAGTCATATGATGTAATAACAACATCATAATCTTTGATTTGAGCGATTGCTTGTTGTCTGGAAGATAATGGTCCAGCAATACATAATGTCTTTAAATCTTTAGAAAACTTATTAATTTCATCAGCCCAGTTATAAATAAGAGTTGCTGGTGAAATAACAATGCTGACATGATTTTCATCTTTACAGTCTTCTAATAAAGTGATCATTTGCAATGTTTTACCAAGCCCCATATCATCGGCTAGAATACCCCCAAAGCCATATTCAGACATGGTTTTAAGCCATTTAAAACCAGTGACTTGGTAATCACGTAAAATAGGCTGATAAGCTTTAGGAACAGTGAATGAAGTTGTATTTGGTTTTTTGATGTGATCAATTAAATGAGAAAACTGTTCATCACGAGTAAATTGAATATGTGACTGACTAGCAAATTGATCTATATAAAGTGAATGATATTTATCGACCACGATTTTGCCGTCTTCAATTTTATTTTCATCAATATTTAAGTCTGAAATAAGATGTGATATTTCTTTTAATGTTTCATCATTTAAGTTAATGAATTCTCCGTTTTTTAAGCGATGATAAGACTTATTATGTTGGAATGCAAGAATGATATTTTTTATTTCTTCTTTATCGACATGAATACTATTTAAGTCGATTTCAAGTAAATTGTTTTTTAAATGGATTCCTGCATTTAATTGAAGATTTCTAGGTTTATTAAATTGTTTGATTTCTTCACTTATGTAAATTTCACAACTATGATTTAATGAAGGAAGAATTTCAGTGATGAAATAATAAATGTCCTCTTCATCATATAGATAATACATATTCGTAATATCGTCATAGCGTAAATATTGGTTAAGTGTCTCTAAAACTTGATCTAATTTTAAAGGTAAGATAAGTGAATTGATATCATCTAGAATAGTTTCACCTTGGTCATCTCGATATTCTAAAGAAACTGTAAGTTCGTTATTATTGTTGATATCTACATAAACAAGTAGGGAAACATCAACTGGAAGATAATCATCAATATGATCTCCTTCAAAGTTAACATATGGAATAGCACTATCAATAATGTATTTTGAGAATAGTGAAATATCATCATGAGAAATCATTAATGGTTCTTTTTCTAATAATGTAAGTAATGGTTTTAAAGCTTCACTGCATGCTTTAGAATAACGGTTTAAAGTATAATAATCAAAATAATAAATATATTGGTGTCCAATAAAAGTAATACCGTCTGTTTTTTTATTTTCAATTGTAATAAAGTCTTCTTCATCTTTGATAGTAAAAGTAAGATTATTTAAATCAATTGTGGTGAAGTTAATATTAATATCTAAATTATCAAAATGATGATAGAAGAAATCATCAATGTTTTCATTAGTTAAACGAATTGTTTTATCGTCGTGAAATTGTTTATAGTATTCTTCAATAAACTGAATTTGTTTTTGACTAGAATGGTCAAAAGAACTTAATTGATGATCAGTTGTAAGAGTCTTACCATATTGAATAACTTGATTTGTTTTAATGTCATAAATAAAATCACGAATACTTTTAATAGCATAGCTTTTATCGTGAGCTATTTTATAAGATAAGTACAAGCGATCGAAACTTGTTTTAATATTAGGAATAAGATGAACTGGGCTTACCAGTGGAATCTGCTTTGCTTTAATTTGTTTTTTATAAATATCAATAAGTTGATGACTTTTTTGAATTTGTTTTTGAATGTGTTCACTCTCTTGTTTTGCTTTAATGCTCTCTAATTGAACAGATTCGTTAATTTTTTGATTGAAAGAGTATGGAATATCTGACATTTCTAAACCATAAAATTTCAATAATAAAACTCCAATGTGTTGACAGGCAAGTTCGTCTGGTTTACTGTCTTGGCAATCACATCCAAAATGAAGAATATTTCCACTTTTGTCTATAGAAACATGACATTGATGATTTTGCCCTTCGTCTAACACACCGCCAATGATTTGGTAAGTATTTGCATCTTTAATTACCGACATTTGACAAATAGTTTGTTGTTTAAAAAGATGGTGTGCTTTTTTCCAATTGAGTTTGTTAAAGTATTTATTTATTTCATCATCTTTAATATACATTCTATCCACCCCTATTGCTTCATTATAGCATTATTTGCTTCAATTAAGAAGATATAATAGAATATAAATTACAAGAAAATGGAGGAAGAAAAGGTGAATAGAAATAAACCTAAAATAAATCAACTTACAAAAGTTGATTATATTGAAGATAAAGATGTGATAGAAGAAATAGAGGTAGAAAATTTGATAGATAATAATTATCATGACCATCAAAGATTATCAAGTTGTATTTTTAAAAAAGTGAGTTTTGTTGGAAAATTTCAAGAGTGTGATTTTGTTGATGTTATTTTTGACCATTGTGATTTAAGTAATTTAGATTTTTCAAAGCAAAGATTTTTAAGGGTGGAATTTATTGAGTGTAAAATGAGTGGGATACGCTTTTGTGATGGACTTTTAGAAGATGTGCATTTTGATCAGTGTTTGATGCCTTATTCAAGCTTTGACCAAGTAAGATTTAAAAGAACGTTTTTTAAAGAATGTATAATGAAAGAAACAGCTTTTTATGATTTGAGCATGAAATATTGTTGCTTTAGTCGATGTGCATTACAAAAGAGTGAATGGATGAAGGTGAAAAGTCAAAAAATTGATGTCAGTGATAGTGATATTGAAGGAATACGCTTAGATTTTGATAGTTTACGTGATCTTGTTGTCAATACATTTCAAGCTATTGAATTATCAACTATGTTAGGCATTATCATAAAATAAAAGATATACACTTTTTTGTGTATATCTTAAAGTTTATAATGTGATAAAACCAAATGTAGATAATATATAACTTAGTAAAATAATAATGAGTGTTGGAATACAAATATATCTCATTGAAAAGATGTAAGCTTTTTCTCTTTTAAAGGCAGAGGTTGAAGCAACTTCATCATGAATGGTTTTGAATCCAGTGACTTTAATAACGAGTAATACTGTACATAAAGCAGAAATTGGCATCATACATGAATTGGTAATAAAGTCAAAGAAATCTAGGATGGTCATGCCTAGTGGTTGAATCCAACTTAATAAGCCATATCCTAAAGAAGTTGGGATACCTAATGCTAGAATACCAATTAAAGAAGTAATTGCGGCTTTTTTTCTTGAAAAATGGAATTGTTCCATAAATGTAGCGACGGCACATTCAGTAAGTGAAATTGCTGAAGTTAATGCTGCGAATAATACTAGTAGGAAAAAGACTACACCAATGACAGGTCCTAAAGCGAGAGAATCAAAAACTTTAGGCATAGTAATAAACATTAAAGATGCTCCGGCATTAAGACTTCCTTTTCCAGAAAAAGCAAAGACAGCAGGAATAATCATTAAACCAGCAAGAAAAGCAATCAAAGTATCCATGATTTCTACTTGAGTAATGGCTTTTTCCATATCAACATCTTTTTTCATATAAGAACCATATGTAAATAAAATACCCATACCAATTGATAATGAATAAAACATTTGTCCCATAGCTGCAATAACGGTCATAATGCTAAAACGAGAAAAATCAGGAATGAGATAATATTTCAATCCTTCAATAGCTCCAGGAGTTGTTAAACCATATATAGCAATAAAGGCAGCCATGACAACAAGTAAAGGCATTAAAACTTTACTTACTTTTTCGATTCCCTTTTCAACTCCTTTAATAACAACGATAAATGTTAATAGTGCAAAAACAACTAACCAAAAAGCAGGGGAAATAGGGTCGGATATAAATTGAGCAAAGTAAGTATCTTGTGTAAGTTTATGTGCTGCACCAGTAAGATAGGCGTATAAATATTTACACACCCAACCACCAACAACACAGTAATAAGGAACAATTAACATCGGAATGATAGAATTAAGCCATCCTCCAAAACGTAATTTTTTGGCTCCTAGTTGATGATAAGCCTGAATTGGGTTTTTACCAGTTTTTCTTCCTAGTGCTGTTTCGCTTAGCAGTAAGGCAAACCCAACGGTTAAAGCTAAAATAACATAAGTAACGAGGAAAGTTCCGCCTCCATACTTAGCGGCTAAATAGGGGAAACGCCAAATATTTCCAAGTCCAACAGCTGATCCGGCAACAGCCATAACATAGCCAAGTCGTCCGGAAAAGCTTGATTTTTTATTGTTTTCCATAATATTCTCCTTCAATAAAGTGCCATTCTATTATATCCAAATATAAAAGGTTAAGTCAATTATAATGAAAATAAAAAAACCTCGATATAATCGAGGAATTTTATTAATTGGTGCGGGTGACAGGAATCGAACCTGCACGCCATAGGCGCTAGATCCTAAGTCTAGTGCGTCTGCCAGTTTCGCCACACCCGCATAAAAAATGGTGACTCGCAGGCGATTCGAACGCCTGACCCTCTGATTAAAAGTCAGATGCTCTACCAACTGAGCTAGCGAGTCATTTTATGGTGCCGGCTAAAGGACTTGAACCCTCAACCTACTGATTACAAGTCAGTTGCTCTACCAATTGAGCTAAGCCGGCTTATAAAAAATGGTGGAGGTTAACGGGCTCGAACCGCTGACCCTCTGCTTGTAAGGCAGATGCTCTCCCAACTGAGCTAAACCTCCAAAAAATATGGTGACTCGTACGGGATTCGAACCCGTGAATGCATGCGTGAAAGGCATGTGAGTTAACCGTTTCTCCAACGAGCCACATGGCGCTTGAAGTAGGACTCGAACCTACGACCGATCGGTTAACAGCCGATTGCTCTACCAACTGAGCTATTCAAGCAACTTAACAGTGCTCTAGTATATTATCATAGCTTTTTGATTCGTGCAAGTGTTTTTGAGAAAAAAGTTTAAATTTTTTAGCATGCACAAAAGTAGTAATTGATACCATATTTAACGATAAGTAAAAACATATAATATGATTATTTATGATAAATCTATTTACCTTTATAAAATGTTTAGGTATAATGGATATAGTTGGAGGTCAATGACATGATTAGAATATTATTGTGTTGTGGTGGGGGGGGTTCTTCAAGTTACCTCACTGTAAAAATGCAAAATGAAATTAAAGATAAAAACTTACAAGATGAGGTTTTGATAGATTTTTATCCTTTTAAATTGGTTGATGAAAAGATTGGAAACTATGATATTGTGATGTGTTGTCCTCATTTAAACTTTGAAATGAAACGATATGTAAAAGCTCATCATCCCAAGATTCCTTTCTATTTGCTTCCACCTAGAATGTATGGACTCATGTCTTTTGATGAATTATATCAAGACGCTAAAGATGTGATAAAAGAATTTAAGCAAACAAAAATGAATCCTTTTCACTTTCCAGGTGAAGAAAACAATTTAAGAATAGAAAGAAGTCAAGCGTATTATCACATACATTAGATTTCTTTAATATAAATAATAATTTAATCAGAATAATAAATAGAGGAGAAGAATATGGATAAACAAAGAGAACAAGCAACAAAAATCGCACATCAATTTATTGTCTATCAAGAAAGTGAATGTGCAGATCAAAAGGAACAAGAACATCCTTTTGATGCTTTATGGCAAAGTATTTATGATATGTGTAAATTAATTCACTTTGAAATAGCAGATGGATTTAGTGAAGAAGAATTTCAAGAAGCTTATCAGTGGTTAAAGAAGTATCAAGAATTAACGGACGACTATCAAACGTTTGAAATTGAATTTTAAGGAGACCTACTATGAATAAATACTTAATTGTAACAGATACAACAAGTGCGATGTCTTTAGATATCGCCAATGAATATGGCATTGAATTGATTTCTCTTAGTGTATTACTTGATGGTCAAGAATATAAAGATCAACAAGATATTTCTACTGAAGAACTTTATCAGTATTTAAAAGATGATCAAACACCATCTACGAGTCAACCTAATACAGGTTATTTGATTGAAAAGATGGAACAATGGCAAAAAGAAAATTATGATGCCATTATCATTATTACATGTTCTAGTGATTTAAGTGGAACAAATAATGGTTTCCATCTTGCTAGAGATACGGTAGGGTTAGAAAATGTTTACATTTATGATAGCCGACAAGTAGGGGCACCGGTCATGGATATGGCAATAACTGCTAAAAAGATGGCAGATGAAGGACATGATGTTGATTCAATTATGAAGATGTTAGAAGAAAAGACAGCGCATAGTTTTTCTTTTTTACATCCAGATAATTTTAAACAATTATCTAGAAGTGGACGTTTATCACCAATGGCTGCAAGAATGGGAACAATGTTAAAAATAAAAGCTTTACTTTGTTTAGATGAAAAAGGGCAAAGTGTAGATAAGTATGGAATGTGTCGTACGGAAGCTAAAATGGGAAAAATGATTGTTGATAAATTTAAGGAAGATGGTGTTAATAGTGATGAATATAAAATTTATATTTGTCATGCTGATAACGCTAAAAGGGCGACTGCTGCTAAATTACTTTTTCATACGATGTTTCCTGGAATTGAAGTAGAAACACATTTGTTACCGGCTGTTCTTACTTGTCACGGTGGACTTGGATGTGTAAGTTATCATTATACATATAAAGGAAAGGGGAATCTTTAATGCATGTAATTGATATGCATTGTGATACAATTTTAAAGCTATATGAGAATCATTTGCAAAACAAAAATGGTTCATTATTAGAAAATGATGCGCATATTGATTTAAAGAAAATGAAAAAAGGGGATTATCTATTACAAAATTTTGCTATGTTTGTTCATTTAGATGATCATCCGCATCCTTTTATTACAGCAAATAAACTTATCAATTATTACTATCAAGAAATAGAAAAATATCCAGAATATATTAAACCTGTTTTTTGTTATCAAGATATGATTGATCATCAAAAAGAAGGAGTCATGTCAAGTTTACTTACAATAGAAGAAGGTAATGTGATTGAAAATGATTTATCTTTATTACAACATTTCTATCGTCTAGGTGTAAGAATGATTACACTCACTTGGAATTTTGCTAACGGAATAGGATATCCTAATTTTACACGCGCTAAATGTTATGAAGATACTTTAAAAATTAATACTCAAGATGGTTTAACAGATTTTGGTATAGAGTACATTCAAGAAATGGAACGATTAGGTATTATTATTGATGTTTCTCATTTAAGCGATGCAGGATTTTATGATGTTTATCATCATACAACAAAACCGTTTGTTGCTAGTCATTCTAATGCCAGAGCATTATGTCACGTGGCAAGAAATATGTCTGACGATATGATTTTAAAACTAGCTAGTCGAGGCGGTGTCATGGGCATTAATTTTTGTGGTGATTTTTTACATGAACAACCTGGTGGAAATGCAAGAAGTTGTATCGAGGATATGGTTAAACATATTATGTATATTAAAGATTTGGCGGGTATTGATTGTATTGGTTTAGGGACTGACTTTGATGGTATTGATAGTAAACTAGAAATTGATCATTGTGATAAAATGCAAGAATTAGCTAAAGCATTAGAAAAAGCAGGTTTAAGCCAAGAAGAAATAGAAAAAGTTTTTTATAAAAATGTATTACGTGTTTATAAAGAAATATTAAAATAAAAATATTCCTAGTTGAATGACTAGGAATATTTTTTATAGATCACTTGTACAATGTGGACATTTAGTAGCTTCGATTGAAATCTCGCTTTTACAATAAGGACAAATCTTAGTTGTAACTGGAGCAGGTTCTTTATCACTGTTACGAAGTTTATTCATTGCCTTTACAAACAAGAATACAACAAATGCCATAATGAGGAAATTAATCATACCAGAAATAAATGTTCCATAATTGACTGTAGAAACACCGGCTGCTTTAGCAGCTTCTAAAGTTTTATAATGTTGACCATCTAGTGCAAAAAATAAATTATTGAAATCTAAACGACCAGTAACCAGGGATAGAATGGGCATCATAATATTATTAACTAATGATGTAACTAATGAATTAAAAGCGCCCCCAATAATTACCCCAACAGCAAGATCAATCATGTTTCCTTTGATTGCAAATTCTTTAAATTCTTTTAACATACTATCCTTCCTTTCCTTATTATATTTGTATTATAGTGTGCCGTTTTTGTCAAATAAAAAAGGAAAGTGATTTACTTTCCTTGAACTGTTAGGGAAAAGAACAGTTTTATTATGAATTCCTAGAGGGAAAGCTAGGAATGTAGTCACCTTTGGGGAGGGAAAATGAATTGATTTTCTTTTTGACTACACTGTTAGTATAGAAATAAAGAATGTTTAAAAAAAGGAAGGATTGTCAAAAATTGTGGGAAAGTGAATTTAAAAAACAAGCATACACAAATAACAAGACATAGTGTATAATGATTTCAAGATACAGGAGGACACAAAAGTGAAGAGTTTATTTTACCGATTAATTATATTTTTAGATACAGCAAGTGAAGAGGATACAAATTATAATATTGCATGGTATATGGCTCATCATTTTGCAGAAGTGGCTACAATGGGGATTAGTCAATTAGCCCGCGCTTGTTTTGTTTCTCCGGCTACGATTTCTCGCTTTTGTCGTGCATTAGGTTATGAAAATTTTGCTCATTTAAAACAAGAATGTGCTTCTTTTGCGCCAGATAGTCGAAAATTTAATAATTTAATTAATGTACCTTTAGATATGATGAAAAATGATCCTCAAGCTTGTACTCAATATTATAGTGATCAAGTATGCTTGGCAATTAGTCAATTATCAAAAACATTAGATTGGCATGTCATTGATCAAGTTTTAAAGTTGATTCATGATAGTGAATCAGTTGCTTTTTTTGGAACTCAGTTTTCTCATTCGGCAGCATTGCATTTTCAAACTGATTTATTAATGTTAGAGAAGTTTACTATGGCTTATATGGAATTGGATCGACAAATTGATTGTGCTAAATCTTTAGATGAAAATAGTGTAGCGATTATTGTGACTGTTAATGGTTATTATGCTCGCAGTAGTTCTAAAGTCATGGCTTATTTAAAAAAGGCACATTGTAAGATTGTTTTAATAACAAACAATCCAGAGATTCAGTTAGATGTACCTATAGATTATAAGATTGTCTTAGGAAAAAGTAGTCAAAGAAAAACGGGGAAACATACACTTCTTACGGCTATGGAATTAATGTCACTTAGATATTATTCAATTTATTATCCAGATGTAAAAGAAAAGATTATTGAATAGGGGGAAGATTATGAAAGAAGTACAATGTCAAGATATTACAGCTGCTGTTAAAAAGATGTGCATGGAAGCGGCTTGTCGATTACCACATGATGTATTTAAAGCAATTAAAGATAAACAACTTGAAGAAGATGGAAAGTTAGCTAAAAAGACATTACAAGTCATTATTGATAATGCTTCACTAGCTAGTGAAAATCAAATGCCTATTTGTCAGGATACGGGAATGGCTTTTGTTTATGTTACCATGGGACAGGAAGTTCATATTCAAGGGGGAAGTTTAAAAGAAGCTATTGAAGAAGGGGTACGTCAAGGTTATCAAGAAGGATATTTAAGAAAATCAGTAGTTAAAGATCCTTTATTTAATCGTGTTAATACTCAAGATAATACACCTGCTATTATTTATTACGATATTGTTCCTGGTGATATATTTAAAATTGTTTTAGCACCTAAAGGATTTGGTTCAGAAAACATGAGTCAAATTAAAATGTTAAAACCAAGTGATGGTTTACAAGGAGTTAAAGATTTTGTTTTAAAGGTTGTTAATGATGCTGGACCTAACGCTTGTCCACCAATGGTGATTGGGGTAGGTATTGGTGGTTCTTTTGATAAAGTGACGATGCTTGCTAAAAAAGCTATGATTAGGGAAATTGGTAGTCATCATCCCAATCAACAATATGCAGCTTTAGAAGATGAATTATTAGAAATGATTAATCAAACTGGAATTGGTCCGGCTGGATATGGTGGAAAAACAACAGCTTTATCTTTAAATATTGAAACCTTTCCAACTCATATTGCTGGAATGCCTGTCGCTGTAAGTATTTGTTGTCATGTTGCGCGTCATAAGGAGGTAGAACTATGATTCAATTACATACACCTTTAACTGTAGATAAAATTAAGCAATTACATGCAGGTGATGAAGTTTTATTAAGTGGGGTTATCTATACTGGTCGTGATGCTGCTCATAAACGTTTAGTTGCTTTACTTGATGAAAATAAACCTTTACCTTTTGATTTAAAAGATCAAACGATATTTTATGTAGGACCAACACCAAGTAAACCAGGTGAGGTATTTGGTAGTGGGGGACCGACAACCTCAGGAAGAATGGATGCTTATTCACCAAGACTTATTCCTTTAGGATTACGTTCAATGATTGGCAAAGGTTATCGAAGTGATACCGTTAAACAATCAATTAAAGAAAATCATGGTGTCTATTTTGGTGCTATTGGTGGCGCTGGAGCGATGATGAATGCTTGTATTGAAGAATGTGAAATTATTGCTTTTGAAGATTTAGGTCCCGAAGCCATTCGTCGTTTAAAAGTCAAAGACATGCCCTTAGTTGTTGTTATTGACAGTGATGGTCAAGATTTATATGAAATAGGAAGAAAACAATATTTGAATCAGAAATAACGAATTTATCGTTATTTCTTTATTATGTGTTAATTGAATAAACAAATAAAAAAGCATTGTAAATAAAAATGCATTTTTTTATAATAGTAATGATAGTAAAGGAGAACATATGAAATTATTTAAAAAGAAAACAGATTATTCATATTATAGTTCGTATAATTCTAAATCGAGAAGAGTACGAGTTGATCGTGTTGTTGTTGCGGCTATTGCGGGGGTTATACTCGTTGTAGCAATCGTTGCTTTTTTAAATTTAAATCGTATTAAATTAATGGTTAAAGGTTATTCTTTTAGTACGGCTAATGAGATTGTCGCGTCATTTGATAGTGGTGAAGAAAAAGAAATCTTATCTCATGATAAAATGGATCATATTTTAAATTGGGCTCATGAATCATCAAAGGTATCTTTATTTGATGAATATGAAAAATACTGGTCTTATCATAAGAAGATGAAATATAGTGAAGTTGTTGAATTTGTTGATAGTGTATTTAATAATCAAGTTCCTCAATTAAAATCAATGGGTTATGATGAAAAGACAATATGGTCATTACTTAAAAAAGATGCTTCTAAATCGGATATGCAATATTTAATTGACAATCATTTAACAAATGAAGCAACAAAGGAATACCGTAAAGTCAAAGGATATAAGTTAAAAAATATGTTAGCTTATATTGAAAAATATAAAGAGGTTCATGATTATAATTATGCAGTCAATATTGTGAATTATCCTTTTATTGTTTCAAGTAATGGAGATGCTAATGTTAAATATGAAATCAGCAATCCTGATTCTTTATTAACTCTAGTAAAAAAAGGATTCTATTTACCGGAAGATTATGAACCTAAAGATTTAGTTGTTCCTAATGTAAGTGTGGCTCCTGATTGTGAAAATAATAAATTAAGAAAAGCAGCAGCCAAAGCATTTGAAGAAATGGCTAAAGCTGCTGAAAAAGAAGATCTTCATTTAGTGTTAAATAGTGGATATCGTTCTTATGCAGACCAAACAAAGACATATAAAGAATTTGAAACAAAATATGGTGGACAATATGCAGCTGAATATGTGGCTATCCCTGGAGGTAGTGAACATCAAACAGGATTAGGTATTGATGTGACAGCTCAAAGTGTAGTAGAAGGAAAGAAACTTGTATTTGGTGATACAGAAGAATATGATTGGGTTATTAAACACTGTAGTGATTATGGTTTCATTATTCGTTTTGAAGAAGGAACTGACAGCATTACTGGTATTGCCCATGAACCTTGGCATGTTCGTTATGTTGGAAAAGCAGTAGCTAAAGAAATCGTTAAAAACAAATGGACTTTTGAAGAATATTGTTTATATAAAAATGTGATACCATCATTTAAGAAAGATTAATCTAGAGTTTACCTCTAGATTTTTTATAGGGAAAATATGAAAACATTAATTAGTACTTTAAATTCAAAATATATACATAAATCATTAGCGTTACGTTTACTATATGTTGCTTGTAAAGATAAACATGATATTGATTTTAAGGAATATACGATTAAAGATAATCTAGATGATATTGTAGATGATCTTTACCAACAAAACTTAGATGTGTTATGTTTAAGTGTTTATATTTGGAATGTTGATTTAATTAAATTATTATGTGAAAAACTAAAAGCTAAGCAACCTTCTTTAATTATTATTATCGGTGGACCAGAAGTCACTTACGATATACATTATTTTTTAGATCATTTTAAAATAGACTATGTGATGGCAGGAGAGGGAGAAGTTGCTTTAGATTTATTATTGAATTGTTTAGAGAATAATAAGCCAGTGGAACTACAAGGAATTAGTAGCTATGATCATCGTGATGAACGTCTTATTCCTCCTGTTGACTTAAATTATTTAGAGACCCTTGATTCTCCTTATTTGCTACCTCGTGATTTACCAGAGATGAAAAATAGAGTTCTTTATTTTGAAACAAGTAGAGGGTGTCCATATCAATGTCAGTATTGTTTATCATCATTAGAAAAGGGATTAAGATTTTTTAGTATAGATTATTTAAAGAATCAATTAGAACAAATATTAAAAACAGATGTTAAAACAATTAAATTATTAGATCGTTCTTTTAACGCTAAAACCTCACATGCACTGGAAATATTAGATTTTATTTTTAAACACTATCGTCCGGGAGTTCAATTTCAATTTGAAATCAATGGGGATGTTTTAGATCAAAGAATTATTGATTTCATTAATGAAAATGCGCCAGAAAATTATTTACGATTTGAAATAGGAATTCAATCAACCTATGAACCAACCAATGAAATTGTTAAAAGATATCAAGATTTTGATCGTTTATGTGATGTTATTAAACAATTACAAACAAATCATAAAATAGACTTTCATCTTGATCTCATTGCTGGTTTGCCTTTAGAAACTTTAGAACGTTTTGCAAAGTCTTTTGATGATGTTTTTGCTTTATATCCAAAAGAATTACAATTAGGATTTTTAAAACTGTTAAGAGGCACAAGCCTACGAAAAGATTATCAAAAATATGGTTATCAATTCCAACAAGAAGCCCCTTATGAACTTATTTCAAGTGACTATTTATCAAAGCAAGATATTGCTGATATTCATTTAGCCGAAGATATGCTTCAAAAATATTGGAATTCAGGTAGAATGCCAATCACAATGAATAAAGTTCTTCACCGTCAAATATCACCATTCTATTTCTTTTTAGATTTAGGAAAGTATTATCAAAAACATCATTTTAAGTTCTTTAAGTTCCAATTAGATGAGTTATTTAGTTATTTAGATCAATATTTAAAACATGAATATCAAGATGATTTAATAGAAGATTATTTACGTTTAGCTAAGGTGAAACCTAAAAAGTGGTGGCAAACAAGAATTAAAGATGAAAAGGAAATTAAACATCAACTGATTGATCAATATCATTTAAGTCAAGAAGATGTTTTTCGTTATGGAATTGTAGAAAAATTAAAAGATGACTATATTTTAGCCATCTATAAAAATTATCATGTTGAAGTCAAACATTATGTATTATAAAAAAAGCAGGTTTTATCCTGCTATATATAAATGGTTTTGTAACCATTGTTTTTCTTGGTCTGTCATAAATGACTCTAATTTATGATAGACCATTTTTTGATATTCATTAAATTGTTTAATTTCTTCATTATTAAGTAAAGAAGCATCAATACCATCAATATCAAAAGGAACATAAGTGATAGGTTCAAATTTTAAGAATGTTCCATATTCATTTTCTGCTTCTTTTACACATAGTAATTCATTTTCATGACGAATACCATATTGTCCTTCTTTATAAATACCGGGTTCATCAGTTGTAATCATACCTGGTAAAATAGCGCTGTTAGTTTTATGACCGGCAACAGTGTCACGAGGGCGAATACTGTTAGGTCCTTCATGAACATTTAATAAGTGTCCTACACCATGTCCGGTACCACAACGATAATCAAGATTGTGTTCATAAATGATACCACGAGCTAAGATATCTAGATTAGCACCAGTTGTTCCTTGGATAAAATGAGCGTTTTGTAATCTTAACATTGCCTTTAATGCAACAGTAAAGTCGTGTTTTTGTTCTTGGGTAATGTCACCCAAAACAAAAGTACGTGTAATATCGGTTGTTCCGTCAAGATATTGTCCACCACTATCAATTAATAATAATCCTGAATCATGAACTGATGAACATTGTTGTTCACTAGCGTGATAATGCATTAAGGCACCATTTGCTTGATAAGCACAAATGGTATCAAAACTAATGTCTAAGAAATTTTCTTGTTGACTTCTAAATGTTTCTAATTTGTTAGAAATGTCAACTTCATTAATTTGATCTTTTGAACAATGTTTTAACCAATACATGAATTTAGTGACTGCAATTCCATCTTTTAAATGGGCATTTTTGGTTGCTTTAATTTCAACTTCATTTTTAATAGCTTTCATTAATTGAGAAGGATTATCTTGGTTTACAATTTCACCATGAATGATTTTAGATACAAGAGAATAGTTTACAGTATTTTTATTTAACATAATATGACCTGTTAAATATTCAACATCTTGATAGATATCATAATAGTCTTTGATATTAATATCATCTTGATTTAATTCTTCTATATCTTTTTGGTCAAAGACATTTTTTTGAACGTAAAGCGTAGCTTTATCTTTTTCAATTAAAGCATAACTATTAACAACAGGATTACAATGAACATCTTGACCACGGATATTAAAAATCCACATAATATCATCTAAACTGGTAATTAAATGATAAGAATAATCTTTCATTTCTTTTCTAATAGCTTCTAATTTTTCTTTTCTTGATTGCCCACAGTATTGTAAATCATAAAGATAAGCTTTTTGACAGGAAAGAGCAGGACGATCTTGCCATATTTCACCAACTAAATCATAATCACCAATAATCTTATTAGGAAGACCTTCGACTTGACCATAAGCCATCACTTTTCCATCAAAACCAATAGTATCATCAGGATGTTGTTTTAAAAATTCGTTAAGAGTTAAAACATGGGGTAATCCCATCTTCATTAAATGGATACCAGTATCTTTAATTTCATTTTCAGCTTGAATAAAATAACGACCATCTACCCATAGATAAGCTTCGTCATGAGTTACCACCATTGTTCCAGCTGAACCTGTAAAACCAGACATGAATTGACGACATTTAAAGTATTCACCAACATATTCACTTTGGTGATCATCGCTTGTAGGAATAATATAAAGATCAATGTCATGCTGTTTCATTAAATCTTGTAATTGTTTAATTCTTTCTTTAATCATAATTCTACCTCATTTCTTTATTTATCATATCATAAAAAAAATACTTACATAAAGGAAAATGATGTGTTAAAATGCTTGAGCATATAAACGCAGTGAGATGCACACTTAGTGGAGTCAAAATCGAGTTTTGACTCCACTATTTTTTTTGAAAGGGAGGAATTATATATGCCACAAAATAAAAGAGAAAGTATTATTTATTCAATTATTGTATGTTTTTTAATGGTTTTTGTAATGTCTATTTATAACGTGACACTTCATCATGGTGAATTGACTTTAGCGGTTGTCAAAGCAGCTTGGTTAGGTTTTCCGATTGGTTTTATTTTTGCTTTATTTTTTGATTTAGTTATTGTATCAAAAATAGCTAAAGGGTTTGCTTTTCGTTATTTGATAAAACCTCATGATAAACCACTGAAGATAGTGATTTGTATTTCATCATGTATGGTTGTTTGTATGGTCATTATCATGTCTTTATATGGTGCCTTAGAAGCTTGTGTCACAATGGGTCAATTTAATGTTTTACCTGTTATTTGGTTAAGTAACATACCTAAAAATTTTATCATGGCTTTACCGTTACAGCTTATGATTGTAGGACCTGTTTCAAGAAAGGTGTTTCGTAGCTTATTTCCGCTTGGAACCGTAAAATAGGACTTCAAATTTGAACGGAGTTATTTAGGGGTTTATTTCATTTTAAATATGTCTTTTTTATATAGTTATTATAACAATTTTATATAACAAAATAACTCGATAACGGTTACATTATTTTATTTGGATATTCAAGTAAAATGTAGTTGAACTTTTAAAATAATGGGAGTAAACTACTAATGAAAAAATGAAAATACGCTATAGGATGCCAATAATGAGCATTTTATAGGTGTCTGGAAATTTTAAAGGAGGGTTACATGATGGAAGATATTATTCAAAGATTAGTAGAAGTAGATCGTGAATGTGTCAAACGTGTAGAGAGTGCAAAATTAAAGAAGAAAGATGCACAATCAAACATGAATGATAAGAAAGCTTCAATTTATGATGAGTATATTGAAGGTCAAAAAGAAGAAGTTGAAAAACATAAAAATGATTTGCTTGCTAAAAATAAAGATGAAGCCGCTAATCAAGAGAAAGAATATCTTGATTCGATGAACAAAATGGAGTCATTATATCGTGAAAACAAAGATAAATGGGTTCAAGAAATAGTAGAAAGATGTTTAAAGTAAGAAGGTGAAATAATGTCATTATCTTCGAATGCATTATGCGCGAAGGCAAAGGCGATGTATGGTAACCGATTAACTGAAACTGTTTATAGTGATTTATCACGAAAGCTAACAGTTGGTGAAGCTGTCACTTACTTAAAAACACAAACACGTTATAGTGATGCTTTAAAAGATGTTAATGTGCGTAATGTGCATCGTGGACAAGTTGAATCTGCTTTAAATCGTGAGTATTTTGATCGATGTGCAAAGTTAATGAAGTATGCACCTCGTAAGAATCAAGATTTTTACTTATATCAATTTGCTAGTTTTGAAATTGACTTAATTATGGATAAAGTCATGTCTTTAGCCGCAAAGCAGAAGAATAGTTTTAATTTAGATATTCCAGATTATTTAAGTCATAAAACAAGTTTTAACTTATATGGTTTAATTAATATTGAAAGTTTTAAAGATTTGGTATTGTATTTAAAAGATACAAAGTATTATAAAGTATTAAAAGATTTTGATTTTTCATCACCTATTGATTTCAATGGATTAGAGATGAAACTACAAAAGCTTTATTATGAAACAGCCATATCATCAATAAAGAATAACTTTTCTGGACGTACAAGAAAAGATTTACTTAATCTTTTCTATACATCAATTGAGTTAAAAAACATTACTAAAATCTATCGTTATAAAAAGTATTTTAACGAAAGTGAAGAAGTTATTCGTCGATCATTATATTTGGAGTATTCACGCTTACCAAAAGAAATGATTGATAAACTTGTTTGTGCTTCGGGGGAAAAAGAAGTTTTAATGTTACTAGCACAATCAAAGTATAAATTATATGAGGATGATCGAGATTATCCTTATATTGAATACTATATGGATAGTATTCAATATAACATTGCCAAAAGATATATGCGTTTTTCGGGATCTGCTCCACTTGTTTATATGACATATTGTATTTTACTTAGGGTAGAAATCGATAACTTGAAACATATTATTGAAGGTATCCGTTATAATCGTGATCCATCAAGTATTGAAGAAACGTTAATTTATGCTTAAGGGAGGTATTGTGGATGGCAGTTGTACAAACACATTTATATAATATTTCATTTGAACAACAAGATTTAATGAAAGTATTATTTAGAATGACAAAATTAAAAAAGGATGTATTTCCTCAAGATTCTAAAAAGATTGTCAATAAAGTTAAAGGTGTTTCAGTAATGGATGGAAGCAATCCTTACAATGAACCTTTAGATGATTTACTTAGAATTTTTGGTGAATTGAATATTGAACAAAAAGTAGGTCAATATCATGAAGAAGAAATTGATTTAAATGAAGTTAAATCAATGATTGATGAAGTTGAACAACAATATGAATCAATTCTTCAAATTAAAGAAAATCTTGAAACAGAATGTCAAGAAAATAAAGAAGCTGTAATTCTTTTAAATCATTTAAAGAAATCAAATATTTCTTTAGATGATTTAGAAAATACACATTATATAACAGTTCGTTTTGGACGTTTACCAATTAGTCAGGTTGAAAAGATTAAATATTTTAAAGATTATATGTTTATTTATCATGAATTACATCGTACTAAAAATCATTTATGGTTAGTGTATTGTGGAATGACTGACAAGATGAGTGAAATTGATAATATTTTCTATTCAATGGGATTTAAAGAAAATATTTTACCAGAATTTGCTCATGGTAAATTTGAAGAAGCTATTCAAGAATTAGACAATGAACAAGCAAATATGGAAAAATTCATTGAAGAAGCAAATGGAAAACTTGAAAAACTTGCAAATCAGTATAAAGATCAATTAAATCAAACATATACAATCGTATATCACTTAAAACATTTATATGATCAATGCCAATATGTTGTAGATTTTTCACATAAAGATGCTATTTATGCATTCAGTGATTTTGATGCAACTCAAATGCAAGCAAAATTAAAAGATATTCAAAGTATTCAAATTCATGAATTACCAGTTAATATTTATCAAGAAAGAGATATTATTAGCCCAGTAATTTTAAGAAATAATCGTGTTTTTGCTCCATTTGAAAATCTGTTAACAGCACAGATTGGAGATACATTTGATCCAACAACAGTTGTTGCCTTATCATTAATGATTTCAGCAGCACTATTAATTGGTGATTTTGGAGTAGGACTTGTTCTTATTATTTTAGGATATTTTTTAGGTAAAAATAAAAACCATTTCTCAGGTATTTTAAAGAGAATGGGCGCTGCGATTTTTGTAGGTGGATTGATTGAAGGAAGTATCTTCTATTCAAAACATCTTTATCCAGCATTATTTACAATGCCTTTAGATCGTGTTCATTTGTTTATGTTATTTGTTTTATTTAATGTAATCGTGGTTGTGATTTTAATTATCATTAAGAAGTTAACAAGAAAAACAATAAAAATATAAAGGAGGGATACAATGGCAATTACAAAGTTAAACTTAGTCAATGTTGATTTCAATAAAGACTGTTATAACTCAGTATTATTGAAATTATATAATCATGATGATTTTCATCCTGAACTTGCATCTAAGTTTACTGATAGTGTTGCAGGACTTACAGTTTATAATAAAGATAATCTTTATGAAGAATTGTTAGTGCGTATTCAAGAAATGACTGAAAAGTATCATTTTCAAGCACAAACAGTAAAAACTGAAAGTAATCAGTTGAATGTTGTTAAAGCTAAAGAATTCTTGGATGATTTATTTCTTGATATTGATCGAATTAATGCTGTTAAAGAACAGTTATTAGCGATGATTAAAGAAAATGATGATGCTATCGTACAACTTAGACATGTTGCTGGTTTGGATGTCAATTTTGATGATTTATTTAGTTGTCAGTATCTACAAGTCAGATTTGGTAAAATTCCTAATAGTAATGTTGGGAAATTAGAGTTTTATGAATCACTACCATTTGTTTACAAATCATTTGAAATGGATGAGCGCTATACTTGGTGTATGTATATTACAACACCAGGAGATGCACCTGAAGTAGACAATGTCTTTACTTCACTTTACTTTGAACGTATTCATATTCCTGAATTCATTCATGGTGAAGCAGATTTAGCGATTGCAGAAATTCAAGATGAAACAAATTCAGCAAAAGAACATAGTGCACAGTTACAAAAAAGAATAGATAAAATTATTAGTGATAATATAGATGAAGTTAATCGTATTTATACGATTGCCAGTGAATTAAATTCAGTCTATATTATGCAAAAGTATATTGTAGTTATGGGAGATAAACTTACAGTTACAGGATTTGTTCCTGCTAAAAAAGTTGATGCTTTTAAAAATGATTTTGAAAGTATTGGTAATGTTCATGTAGAAGTTCTTCCAGCTACATCAGATGTTCGTTTAGAACCACCTACATTATTAAAGAATTCTTGGTTTGCAAGACCATTTAGAATGTTCGTAGAAATGTATGGTGTACCAAAATACAATGATGTTGATCCTACTTTATTAGTAGCGTTATCTTATACATTGTTATTTGGTATTATGTTTGGTGATTTAGGTCAAGGTATTTTATTATCAATTGTAGGCTTTGTTGCTTATAAGAAATTTAACTTAGAATTAGGTGCAGTAGGAATGCGTTTAGGTATTTCTAGTGCTTTCTTTGGAATTATCTTTGGTTCGGTATTTGGTAGTGAAGAAATACTGATTCCAATGTTTAACGCGATGTCACCTGAAAATACAATGACGTTATTAATGGCGGCTATTGGTTTAGGTGTTGTCTTGATTTTGATTTCAATGATTTTCAATGTTGTTTTAAATTTTAAGAAGAAAAACATTGGTGAAGCATTGTTAAGTCAAAATGGTATTTGCGGGGTAACATTCTATGTTGCAGTTATTGTTGCTGTTGTTGGTATGTTTACCGGATTAAATATTGTTAATGCGTTATATGTGATTGTATTTATCGTGATTCCTATTTTCTTAATTTTCTTAAAGGAACCACTTATTAGAAAATTTGAAGAACATCAACCAATGTTCCCAAATGGATTTGGTGCATTCTTTGTTGAAGGTTTCTTTGAATTATTTGAAGTAGTATTATCTTTTATCACAAATACGATGTCATTCTTACGTGTTGGTGGGTTCGTTTTATCCCATGCCGGAATGATGTTAGTTGTTTATACACTTGCCGGAATGTTCGGTAGTATTGGTGAACTAGTTGTTATCATTTTAGGTAACATCTTTGTTATGTGTTTAGAGGGAATGATCGTTGGTATTCAAGTCTTACGTCTTGAATTCTATGAAATGTTCTCAAGATATTATGAGGGAAATGGTATCCCATTTAAAACGATTAAAGAGTAATTTTAGGAGGATTTTATCATGACAGTTTTAGAAATTTTAGTACCATTATTTATCGTTGTATTATTATCATTACCATTAGTAAAAGTATTTACAGGAAAAGCTTCTGTAAAACAAGCAAAAACAAGATTAGCTTTACACATTAGTGGATTTGCTGGTGCTGTATTATTAACATTAGCTTTAGCTATGTCTGGTTCAAGCGTATTTGCTGCAAGTGGTGTTGCATCAATTACAGGAACTATCGCTCAAGGTTTAGGATTCTTAGCTGCATCTTTATCAACTGGTTTCTCTGCATTAGGTGCAGGTATTGCCGTAGCAGCTGCTGCTCCTGCTGCAATTGGAGCATTCTCTGAAAATGAAAAGAACTTTGGTAAATCATTAATCTTCGTAGCCTTAGGTGAAGGGGTTGCTATCTATGGTTTATTAATCTCTATCTTAATTATCAATAAAATCTAGAAAGAGCTGGTAATATGAAATTTTATCTAATTAGCGATAACATCGATACGCAAATTGGATTACGTTTAGTTGGTATTGAAGGTGAAGTTGTTCATAAAAGAAGAGAATTCTTAGAATTATTAGAAGAAAAACTTAAAGATAACACAATTGGTATTATCTTAATTACAACTAAATTAATTGAATTAGCACCAGATGTTATTTCTGAAATCAAACTGAAACAACAAAAACCATTGCTTGTAGAAATACCTGACCGTCATGGGGACAGCAAAATTGGTGAAACCATTGATAGGTATGTCTCTGAAGCAATTGGTGTGAAGTTATAGGAGATGACGCTATGCAAAGTAAAGAACAAATCTTTCTTTATATGAAAGAAGAAATTGAAAGACTTGCTAAAAAAGAAGAAGAACAAATTCTTAGCGAAGCTAAAGAGTTAGAACAAGAAGCATATGAATCAATGAAAGCTGAAGCTAAAGCAGATGCAAGTGCTCAATTAAATAAAGAATTAGCTGAAATTTCATCACAAGCAAGTGTTGAAGCTGCAGCTAATCTTGAAACAAGAACAAAACAATTAGTTGAAAAAAGAGATGGTTTTGTAGCTGATATCTTTAATGAAGCAAAAGAAAAATTAGTTTCTTTTGCTTCAGGAAATGAATATCATGATTATTTAGTTAATCGTGTCAGTGCAGTTTCTAAAGAATATCAAATGGAAAACTGTGTTTTAAAAGTAAGAGAAGCAGATCAAGCTTTAAAAGATGAATTAGTTAAAGCTTATCAATTACCAGTTGAAGTAGAAGTAAGTCAAGATATTTTAATTGGTGGATTTATTTTAGAAAATAAAACAACACATGTTGTTGTGGATGAATCATTAGATTTTGCTTTAGAAAGCCAAAAAGATTGGTTTTATAAAACATCAGGATTAATGATCAGATAGGGAGGTTAATCAATGAGTGAAAATGTAATTTATTCAATTAACGGACCTGTTGTAAAAGTAAAAAATGCCTCATCATTTTCAATGTTGGAAATGGTCTATGTAGGTCATGCTAAATTAATGGGGGAAGTTATTTCTATTTCTGATCAATTTACAACGATTCAGGTATATGAAACAACAACTGGTTTAAAACCAGGAGAACCAGTTATTTCAACGGGTTCACCAATTTGTGCGACATTAGGTCCAGGAATCTTACGTAATATCTTTGATGGGATTGAAAGACCATTAAAAGCTATTGCTGAACAATCAGGTGCTTTTATTGAAGCAGGTAGTGATGTTGATTCTTTAGATGTCAGTGCACTTTGGGATGTAACAGTTACAGTTAAAGTTGGAGATCAAGTAAAAGGTGGAGATGTTTATGCAACATGTCCTGAAACTGACTTAATTGTTCATAAATGTATGATTGCTCCAGGATTAAAAGGAACAGTCGTAGAAGTTAAAGAAAATGGAAAATATACAGTTAATGATTGGGTAGTGAAAGTACAAGATGAACAAGGAAATGTTCATGAATGTACATTATGTCAAAAATGGCCAATTAAAACACCTCGTCCTATCAATGAACGTTTACCTATCTCTATTCCTTTAGTAACAGGACAACGTGTTATTGATACATTATTCCCAATTGCTAAAGGTGGAACAGCAGCCATTCCAGGTGGATTTGGTACTGGTAAAACAATGACACAACACCAAATTGCTAAATGGTGTGATGCCGATATTATCGTTTATGTTGGTTGTGGAGAACGTGGTAACGAAATGACTCAAGTACTTGAAGAGTTCAGTGAATTAATTGACCCTAAGAGTGGTAAACCATTAACTGATCGTACTGTATTAATTGCTAACACATCAAACATGCCAGTTGCGGCTCGTGAAGCAAGTATTTATACTGGAGTTACTTTAGCTGAATATTATCGTGATATGGGATATCATGTTGCTATCATGGCAGATTCAACTTCTCGTTGGGCAGAAGCTTTACGTGAAATTTCTGGTCGTCTAGAAGAAATGCCAGCTGAAGAAGGATTCCCAGCATACTTACCATCACGTTTATCTCAATTCTATGAACGTGCTGGATATATGAAAAACTTAAATGGAACAGAAGGTTCAGTATCAATCATTGGTGCCGTATCACCACAAGGGGCTGACTTCTCTGAACCAGTAACTCAAAATACAAAACGTTTCGTAAGATGTTTCTGGGCATTAGATAAAGCATTAGCTTATGCTCGTCACTATTTTGCGATTAACTGGACACAATCATATAGTGATTATGTTTATGATTTAGAAAAATGGTATGATAAAAATGTTGGTCCTAAGTTTGTTAGTGACCGTCAAGAACTTTCATATATTTTAGCTGAAGAAGCTAAATTAAATGAAATTGTTAAATTAATGGGTCCTGATGTATTACCTGAAGATCAAAAGTTAATTATGGAAATTGCTAAAGTTGTTCGTGTTGGATATCTTCAACAAAATGCTTTCCATAAAGATGATACTTATGTACCTATGGAAAAACAATTAAAGATGATGGAAGTTATCCTATATTTAAATAAAAAATGTCAAGAAGCTGTAGCACAAGGTAAAGTCGTTCGTGCTATTAGTGAAACAGGTATCTTTGAACAAGTTATTAAAATGAAATATGATATTCCAAATGATCATATTGAAAAATTAGATACTTATTATCATGATATTGATGAAGCAGTAAAATCTGTAGCGTAGGGAGGAATGATGATGGCACTACAATATGTAGGATTAAATGAAATTAATGGATCATTAGTCGTTTTAGACCACGTTAAAGGGGCTTCATACGATGAAATGGTTGAAATCCAATTAAATAATGGAACAACACGTTCAGGACGTATTGTTCAAATTGAAGGAGAAAAAGTCGTTGTCCAAGTATTTGAAGGAACAAACGAATTATCTCTAGAAAATACAAAAACAAGATTACTTGGTAGACCAATGGAATTACCTGTATCTAAAGAAATATTAGGAAGAATCTTTAATGGTGCAGGTAGACCAATTGATGGTTTAGGAGAAATCTATGCAGAAGAAATGATGGATATTAATGGTTTACCATTAAATCCAGTAAGCCGTGTTTATCCACGTAACTATATTAATACTGGTATTTCTTCTATTGATTGTTTGGCTACACTTATTCGTGGACAAAAGTTACCAATCTTCTCAGGATCTGGTTTACCACATGACCGTTTAGCTGTACAAATTGTTAAACAAGCAAAGGTTGCTGATGAATCAGGTAAAGGATTTGCGATTGTCTTTGCAGCCATGGGGGTTACTAATGACGTAGCAAACTACTTCAAACGTAGTTTTAAAGAAGCAGGTGTTATGGAAAGAGTTGTTATGTTCTTAAATCTTTCTAATGACCCAATTATTGAACGTACTTTAACACCACGTTGTGCCTTAACAGCAGCTGAATATTTAGCTTATAAACAAGATATGCATGTACTTGTTATTTATACTGACGTGACTTCATATTGTGAAGCATTACGTGAATTCTCTTCAAGTAAGGGTGAAATTCCTGGTCGTAAAGGTTATCCAGGATACTTATATTCAGACTTAGCTTCTTTATATGAAAGAGCTGGAATTATTAAGGATGCAAAAGGATCAGTAACACAAATTCCAATCCTTACAATGCCTAACAATGACATTACTCATCCGGTACCAGACTTAACTGGATATATTACAGAAGGACAAATTTCATTAAGTGCTGAATTAAATTCTGCTGGTATTTATCCACCAGTTGATGTTTTACCATCATTATCACGTTTAATGAAAGATGGTATTGGTGAAGGTTATACTCGTAGTGATCACCAAGACATCGCAAACCAATTATTTGCATGTTATGCTCATGTACAAGATGTTAAATCATTAACATCAGTAATTGGTGAAGATGAATTATCACCATTAGATAAACAATATTTATCATTTGGTAAATTATTTGAAGAATACTTCTTAAATCAAGGTTTTGATTCTAACCGTTCAATTGAAGAAACATTAGATTTAGGATGGGATTTAGTTTCTGTACTTCCAAGAGAAGCATTAGATCGTCTAGATAACAAATTACTAGATGAATTTTATGATCATGAAAAAGCTGTTATGCGCTTTAATATTAAAGAGAAAAAGATTATTAAAGAATTACAAGAAACAGGTGATTAATCATGGCATTGAAAGTAGTTCCTACTAAAGGAAATCTGATTGCAACAAAAAAATCATTAGAATTAGCCATTACAGGATATGACTTATTAGATAAAAAAAGAAATGTCCTTATTAAAGAAATGATGTCATTACTAGATGATGTTAAACTTGTTCGTGATCAGATCACGGATGCTTATCAACAAGCATATGATGCGCTTCAAGAAGCCAATATCTCTTTAGGATTAATTAGTGATCTTGTTAATGCCACTTCTATTGATTATGGAATTTCCATTGTTTATCGAAGTGTAATGGGAGTTGAAATTCCTAAAATTTCTTATAGTAAACCACCAATGGTTTGTAGCTATAACATGGATCGTTCTAATTCGAAAGTGGATTATGCTTTTGAATGTTTCTATCGTGTTAAAGAATTAACTGTTATCTTAGCAGAAGTAGAAAACTCAGTTTATCGTTTAGCTAACGCTATTAGAAAAACTCAAAAAAGAGCCAATGCCCTTAAGAATATTTCTATTCCTGAATTTCAAGCAACAGCAAAATTTATTACTGAATCACTAGAAGAAAAAGAACGTGAGGAATTCTCAAGACAAAAAGTAATTAAAGAACAAAAAAGATAAACTTTAGGTTTATCTTTTTTATTTTAATTTATGAAAAAGACTTTTCTTTTTTGTTAGAATCATTATACTTATTATGTGAGTAAAAGAGGGTGAAAATATGTCTATAAAAGTAAGAGATGTAATCTTGGGTGAAGGGAAACCCAAAGTATGTGTACCAGTTGTTGAAACGACACATGATGCAATTATCAATAGTTTAAAACAAACACAAGATAAACAGTTTGATTTAGTAGAATTAAGAATAGATTATTTTGAAAATTTATCTGATGAAAGTAGTGTTAAAGCATTATTTGCTGATATTAAGAATTTAAATTTGAACAAACCAATTATTTTAACATGCCGTTCTATGCGAGAAGGAGGGCAAAGTTCATTAGAAAATAAAGAATATTATCATTTATATGAACAAGGTATTGAATCTAAAGCATTTGATATTTATGATGTTGAAGTAGAAGTAGGAACAAACTATGCCATTGAATTTAAAAATTTAATTCATCAAGCAGGATGTTTCATGCTTATGTCATATCATGACTTTAAAAGAACACCAGAAATTGATACATTAATTCAAAGATTTGATGTGATGGAATCATATGAAGCAGATATTTATAAAATTGCAGTTATGTCAGAAGATCAAAAAGATGTTTTATCATTAATGAATTTTACAAATGTTGCTAGAGAAAAATATAATAAACCAATTGTAACAATGTCAATGTCTCCACTTGGCTTAGTTACACGTTTATCTGGGGAACAGTTTGGAAGTAGTATTACTTTTGCTAGTGATGGTAAAGCCAGTGCACCAGGACAAATTGATTATCAAGATATGGTTACTATTCTTGATGTTATTCATAATAGTATTGAAAAATAGATTGATGAAAATCAATCTTTTTTTATAAGGAGGAAGTTAATGATTGGTTTAGGCACAATAATCAATACCAGTGCTATTATTGCTGGTGGATTATTAGGAATGAAATTTAAAAAGATTCTTAAACAAACAATACAAGAATCATTATTGAAAGCATCAGGTTTAGCAGTTTTATTTATAGGATTAAGTGGTGGTTTGAAAGGATTTCAAACCAAAGAAGATTTAAGTATGATGATTATTTTAAGTCTTGTATTAGGAACGCTCATTGGTGAATTTATTGATATAGAAGGAAGATTAAATCATTTTGGAAAATGGCTAAAACAAAAAAGTCATAGTTATGGAGATTCAATGTTTTTAGATGCTTTTATTACTACATCTTTAACCGTATGTATTGGAGCGATGGCGATTATTGGTTCAATTCAAGATGCTTTATATCAAAATTATTCTATTTTAATAGCAAAAGCGATATTAGATTTTATTATTGTTATGGTATTAACTAGTTCAATGGGAAAGGGAGCGCTTTTTTCATTTGTGCCGGTATTTATATTTCAAGGTTGTATCACGCTATTAGCGTCATTTATTAGCCCACTATTAACGAAGCAGGTGATGTTTAACATTTCAGTATTAGGATCAATGTTAATTTTTGTTGTGGGTTTAAATTTAACGGTGAATACGAAAATAAAAGTAGCTAATATGCTGCCAAGTATTCTTATTGCGGCTCTATTTGTATTATTATAGAGCCTTTTTAATTTATTTGCATATGATAAATTAGGTGAGTCTATGAAAATTGATGCTACAAGTTTAGAAAGAATCATTTGGATGCTTTATGATCGTTATTTTGATTTTCAAGAAATTATTTTAAAAAGGGTCGAAATAGATATTGATCACTATATACACGGGCAATTACTTGTCCAATATTATCATATGGAAACCATAGTAAAATTAATTGCTAGAATAAGAGTAGAAGATGACATCATTATTGATACAAAAGGAACAATAAAGTATGGTTTTATTTATTTTGATTTTAATAAAATCTTAAAAGAATATCTAAACCAAAATCGATATCTTACTGTAAATGATGAATCTATCATTATTAAAAATGAATGGATAGAAAATATGAAAATAGAAGATAAAAATATTGTTGTAGAACTTAAAAACAAGCAAGGAGTATAACCTTGCTTGTTAGAAATGTAATTCAATATGATAGAGTTTACCCCAAATGTATATTTGATAAAAATAAGCAAGTAATTGTGGTCCCATCATTAATTGACCAAACCAGGGAACATGAATTTTATCACTATGTTCAATCATTTCTTTAAGTTTATTTTCATCAAATAATTGGAATAGAATATTATTTTTATCTGATAAAGATTCTATTAGTAGATTTTTAATGTAGGATAAGTAAAAAGGAGAATGTGTTTTTGGATAAGGATTCTTTTTACGATTATAGATATCTTCTGGTAAAAAGTCTTGAAAAGCATCACGCAATAATCCTTTTTCTCGATTACCTTGATACATATATTCCCAAGGAACATTATACATATATTCAACAATCTTTTTAGAAGCAAAAGGAACCCTTAATTCAACGCCATTATACATAGATTGACTATCACTACGAGTAAGGAGTGTCTGCATAAACCATTCCATATTAAGATACATCATTTTTCTTTTATTAGAATCATAGAAGTGATGATCAAAATAATCTATTTCTGCTAAACTATCTAAATAACGTTCTTTAACATATTCTTTAATATGCAGATTCTTTGTTTTTTCATTTAATAAATCAAGTCTTTTATCAATGTCTCTAATCCAAGGAAAAGTATCTAAACTATAAAGTTCTTTTTTATAAAACCAAGGATAACCACCAAATATTTCATCAGCACATTCACCTGATAAGACTACTTTATGATGACGATGAATTTCTTTACAAAAGAGTAGAAAACTAGAATCAATGTCAGCCATTCCTGGACCATCTCTAGCAATCATACTTTGTTTTAAAAACATAATCAGGTTTTTTTGTGAAAGGACAACATTGTAGTGGTTTGTCTGGTAACGATTGACCATATCATCAATATAATCACTATCTTTTGTCATTTGATAATCATAAGGTTTAAAGTATTGATCTTGATCTTGGTAGTCAATACTATATGTTGAAACATGGTTGACATATTGGGTAGCAAGAGCAGTGATGATGCTGGAATCTAAACCTCCTGATAACATACAGGAAATGGGAACATCACTTAATAGTTGTTGGTGAATGCTTTCGTTTACAAGAGAACGTACATGTTTGACAGTTTGTTCATAATTATGGGGATGATATTTTCTTTCTAATTGCCAATAACATTCAAGATAATAATCACCATGGTCAATATACATATAATGACCAGCTCTAAGACTATAGATATTTTGATAAAGTGTTCTTCCGGGAGTTAAACTAGGACCTAAGCCAAGAAGTTCTTTAATACCGGTTTGATCAACAACAGCTTTACCTAAATATAAGAGAATAGATTTTATTTCACTAGCAAAAATAAAAGTATGATCTTGATGTAAATAATAGAGAGGTTTTACACCTAAATGATCTCTGGCAATAAAAAGTTTATCTTGATAACTGACAATAAAACTAAAGATACCTTCTAGCTTATTTAAACATTTTTCTTTATAAGCAATATAACTTACTAAAAGTACTTCACTATCACTTTGACTATGAAAATGAAATCCTTCATCAATCAGTTGTTGCTTGAGTGAATTCATATTATAAATTTCACCATTAAAGATAATTTGATAAGCGATCCCTTGATAGGTATATTCAAAAGGCTGTTTTCCTCCCTGAAGATCAATAATTGATAAACGACAATGTCCTAATAAAACATGATCTTCATAATGAACACGGCAATCATCAGGTCCACGATGATTCATCAATGTTAACATTTTATGAAACAAATGGGTCTTATCATTAAGATTATCTTGAGTATTATACATACATAAAATACCACACATAAAATCACCTCAAAATATGTATATGTTTAAACAAAATAAAAAGAAGTCGATGACTTCTTTTATTCTTTATTTTCTTTTTTATCACTTACGATTTCTTTGAGTGATGAAGCAAGCCCTGCCATTCCTTGTAATTCACTTGGAATAATAATCTTTGTTGCATCACATTTAGCAAGTTCTTCTAAAGCTTTAAATCCTTGTAATGTAACATAAGCTTGTTCAGGACGAGCGTCATTGATATATTGAATACCTTTCGCTTGTGCTTCGTAAACAAGTCTTAATGCTTCTGCTTCACCTTCGGCTTTTGCGATAGCTGCTTCTTTTTCAGCAGTAGCACGTAGAATTGTTGATTCCTTATCTCCTTCAGCATTTAAGATAGCAGCTGTCTTTTTACCTTCAGCTTGTAAAATAGCTTCACGTCTTTCACGTTCAGCACGCATTTGTTTTTCCATTGCTTCTTGAATATCACGAGGAGGAATAATATTTTTTACTTCTACACGATGAACTTTGATTCCCCATGGATCAGTTGCATCATCTAAAATACTACGCATTCTTGAATTAATAATATCACGAGAAGTGAGCGTTTCGTCTAATTCAACATCCCCAATAATATTTCTAAGTGTTGTCGCTGTTAAGTTTTCAATAGCGTTAATTGGACGATCAACCCCATAAGTAAATAATTTTGGATCAGTAATTTGATAATAAACAACGGTATCAATTTGCATTGTAACGTTATCTTTAGTAATAACAGGTTGTGGTGCAAAGTCAACAACTTGTTCTTTTAATGAAACTTTGTTAGCGACACGATCTAAAAAAGGAATAAGAATGTGTAAACCAACATTACATGTGCGATTATACGCACCGATTCTTTCTACAACATAAGCTTTTGATTGAGGAACAATACGAATTGTTGAACCAATCATACTCACAATAATACAAATTAAAATAACCCATAAAATAAATGTAAACATATTAAGATTCTCCCTTGTTAATTTTTTTTACAATTAAATGTGCACCTTCCACAGCAAGCACTTCACAATAATCACCCATTTCTAATGTTTCACCATTACATGAACATGCCATCCATAGTGTAGACATGACTTTAACTTCCCCTTTAGAGTCCATGTCCATTCTTTTAGTGACCACTCCATGATGACCAATAACACGATCATAATTAGTATGAACAATATTTGTTCTAAGATACTTTTTTGCTAGTGGTCTAGTAAGAATAATACAGATGAAACTTAAAACAATGAAAAATGTGATTTGGATAGATGTCGAAAGATGAAGCAGGGTGGCAATTGCAGCACCAACACCACCAATCGCAAACCAAATACTTACTAAATCTACTGTAATAATTTCAATAATTGTGGCAACAATAATAATAGATAGCCAAATTAAAATCATCATGATTTCACCCCTTTATAATTTTACAGTAAGAATTTGATGGACGACATCATAGTGAGCAGAATATTTAATTCCTTGCTTTTTATCTAAATCAAGATGATAGAGTTGAGCTAGTTCTTGAATAAATGTTTTATTAGATATTCTTCCATAACTTTTACCAATAGAAATACGATGTAATTGATCTTGAGGATAAAGTTCTTGTTCAATCATTGTTTTATCTACTGGTTTAATACCTAATAAGTTGTTTTCATGATCTAGCCCTAAAAGAACATATTCTACATTTTCAAAATGATGACATGCAGCAGTATTTAAAGTAATATTTGAACTATAAATTGTGACTGTCTTTTTTGTCACTTCGTTTGTCGACCATATAAATCCCATAGTAATCCCCTTTCTGATTACATTATATTATAAATATTATTTTTATGCAACGAATATTATTTTAATGATATAGCAAGAAGATATACAAATAATCAGGTTTGGGTTATAATACGAAATGAGGTGGAATATGAAAAAAATTATAAAAGTTTTTTTAATTTTAGGATTATTTTTAACAGGCTGTACGAGTCAAAAACATGAATGGAAAGAAATATATCATTTAACTTATTTTTATTTAGAAGACTGTTCTAATTGTCAGTATTTTAAAAAGAGTGTTTTACCAGCAATTAAAGATGAGTTTGGTAAACATATAAAAATTAAAGCGTGGAACATGGATGATGATCAAAATGTTGAAGCAATGAAAAGTGCTTATGATGGCTATATCAATCAGTTTATAGATTTTAATCAAGATCATTATGGTTATGGTCCTTTAGTTATTTTAGATGGTTATTTTGCAGTTCTAGGAGCAGGTAATAAAGATGAGTATGTTACAAGATTAATCAATGCCATTGAAGGAAAAAAGATTAAAGAAAATAATGAAATTGAAACAATTTATTATTTAAAAGATGGAAAGGTTAAACAATAAGGAGGAATGAAGATGTCAACACCACATAATCAAGCAGAAGTTGGACAAATTGCTAAAACAGTTTTGATGCCAGGTGATCCTTTACGAGCAAAATTTTTAGCTGAAAAATATTTAGAAAATGTTGAGCAGTTTAATAGTGTGAGAAATATGTTTGGCTATACAGGAACATATAAAGGGAAACCAGTTTCAGTGATGGCTTCAGGGATGGGGATGCCAAGTATGGGTATTTATTGTTATGAACTTTATACGATGTATGATGTAGAAAGAATTATTAGAATAGGGACATGTGGTTCTTTACAAGAAGATGTTCATATTCGTGATATTATTTTAGCTCAAGGAGCATGTACTGATTCTAACTATGCCCATCAATATGAATTACCAGGAACATTTAGTGCCATTTCTACTTTTAGTTTATTACAACAAGCAGCCGCTTTATGTAAAGAAAAAGGGTTAAATTATCATGTAGGAAATGTGATTTCGTCAGATATTTTTTATCATCAAGATGATTGTAATGGTAAATGGGCTAAAATGGGTTGTTTAGCGGTAGAAATGGAAACTTATGCTTTATTTACAACAGCAGCATCATTAAAGAAGGAAGCGATGGCATTATTTACAGTATCTGATTCATTAGTGTCTAATGAAAAAACATCAGCAGATGAAAGAGAAAAAACATTTACTGAAATGATGGATGTTGCTTTGGGGTTAATATAATGAAACAAAAATTTTGTTTTTTTGATTTTGATGATACTTTAATTCATGGTAGTTCAGGAACAATGTTAATTCGTTACTATTTAAAAAAGCATCCTTTAGGTGTGATTTATTTAATTCCTATGGCCATAGTGTGTATTCTTTATGTGTTAAAACTTGCTTCTTTTAATCAAGCTAAAAGTGCAACACTTTTTCCTTTAAATAGAATGAGTGAAAAAGAAGTACAAGCTTTCTTTGAAGAAGAAGTAGAAAAACATTATTATCCTCATGTTATTGAGGAATTAAAAAAGAAAAAAGAAGAAGGATATGTGATTTATATTTGTAGTGCTTCAGTAGAGGCTTATTTACGTTATTGTAGATTACCTGTAGATGTTATTTTGGGTACCAAGACGGTTATCAAAAATAATCATTATACAGGTAAAATGATTGGTAAAAATTGTAAGAATGAAGAAAAGATTAATAGGATTATGGAAGTAATAAAAAATCATAATCTAGAAATAGATTATGATCAGTCTTTTGCTTATTCAGATTCAAAGCATGATATTCCCATGTTAAAGATGGTTAAAAACAGAGTTAAAATTGATACGAAAGATGGTCATATGTCACCATTTATTATTGAGTAGCGAAAGCTACTCTTTTTGATTTAAATCTTGAAATAAAAGCATAATATTAATAAGTGCAGCAATTCCAACAATAATATAAATAAGCATTGTAAGAAAACTGTTGATACCAAATAATGACTCAACTAAATTGAAATGGAATAAACCAATTAAGCCCCAGTTAATACCACCAATAATAGTAAATACAAGAGCTGTTTTTTGAATTGCATTCATTTTTTTACCTCCTTAAACAAAGTCTATCCCATTAATCAATTATTTATACATAAATATATATTCATTTCATAATTTTATTTAGGAGGAAGAATAATGAAAAAGATATATATGATTGTAGCAGTTGTTGTGGCATTGTTAGTAGGGACACTGATTTTTTTTAAATTTAAAGATCATTCTTTAGATAAAACGATTGAAAAGGTAAAGGCTTATGATCGCTATGAATTAACATGTCAAATGGAAATGGCTCAAAATGATGAACTTAAAAATTATGAAGTCAAAGTAGATTACTTAAAAAAAGAAAAAGATGAATATTATAAAGTAGAGTTATACGATAAATCGTTAAATCAAGCACAAATTATTATTCGTAACCAAGAAGGTGTTTTTGTTTTAACACCTACCATGAACCAGATATTTAAGTTTCAAAGTGATTGGCCAACTAATAGTCCTAAGCCTTATATTTATCGTTCTTTAATTTCCTTATTAGAAAAAAATAAAGTAGAAAAGATAAAAGATGGATATAAGGTGCAAGCAAAAGTAAAGTATCCCAATGATCAGCGTATTGTATCACAAGAAATGACCTTTGATAAAGCACTCAATCCTAAACGAGTTGTTTGTCTTGATAAAGATGAAACTGAAATTATTACAACAAAAATATCAACATTTGATCCTCATATCAAACTAAAATTATCACAATTTAATCAAAATCGGGTTTTAAAAAAAGCTAAAAAAGAAACAAGAGTATCTTATGATAGTTCTATTCTTTATCCGGTAGCGATGCTTGGTAGTGACTTAGATAGTGAAACCGTAAGTGTCATAGATGGGAAGAAAAATCATGTATTAAAATTTAAAGGAGAAAAGAGCTATACTGTTGTCGAATCTTATGGACGTAAAGACGATGTACAAGTTAATGTTATTCAAGATGAAGTGATTGATATGGTTGATGGTTTTGCATATTATAGTAATAATAAACTTACAATGATTAATTCTGGATTGATATGCAGTATTTATTCTCAGGACTTAACCAAAGATGAAATGGTCTCAGTCATGACAAGTATGCAATCTTGTGCAACGAAGTAGATTGAATTATGAAACAAAAAAGATTATACTTATAAGGTAACTGGAGGTATGATCGATGTTTCTAAAACGTGACACATATGCACTAATTGATTTAGATCATTTAAAATATAATGTAGAAAAAGTTCATCAACAATTTAAAAGACCTTTGATGGCAGTCATCAAAGCCGATGCTTATGGACATGGATATAAAGAAGTAGCAAGTTTTTTAAAAGACTTTGACTATATAGAAATGTTTGCTGTTGCAACATTAAAAGAAGCAATAGAATTAAGAGAATTAGGAATTAAAGAAGGGATTCTTATTTTAGGGGCTATTCCTACAAGCAAAGAAGATATAGATTTAGCTATAAAATATGATATTTCTCTTTCGATGGTTTCTTTAGATTACATGCATTTACTTACTCATTTAATTGAACCACATCACAAATTAAAGATTCATATTAAATTAGATACAGGGATGCATCGAATTGGTTTGACAACAAAAGAACAGTTGCATGAGTTACTTGCTACAATTAATCCTGATCAATTTGAAATTGAAGGTATCTTTACTCATTTTGCTACAGCAGATTGTGATGATGTTGCTTATCAAAAACAAGTTGATACTTTTTATGATATGGTAGGAGACTTAAAATTTAAATATATTCATTGCTGTAACTCTGCGGCTATGGCTTATCATGAAGATACACGTTCAAATTTAGGAAGAATAGGGATTACAATGTATGGATGTGATCCTGCCGGTAAAGAAAGTGATGAATTTAAACAAGTGATGTCACTTTATACAAAAGTGGCGATGATTAAAAAAATATATCCTGGAGAAAAAGTGGGCTATGGTTTAACTTATGAAGCAAAGCAAGAAGAATATATTGCTACGTTACCAATAGGTTATGCTGATGGTTTTACAAGACGTAATCAAGGAAGATATGTATGGATTAATGGACAACGTTATCAAATTGTAGGACGTGTATGTATGGATCAAATGATGGTACGCGTAGATGATCGTGTTCATGTTGGTGATGAAGTTGAAATTTTTGGACCTCATATTTCTTTAGAAAGCATGGCTAAAGATTTAAATACCATTTCATATGAAATTATGTGTTTAGTTTCTAATCGTGTTCCACGCATCTATATGCAAAATGGTTCTATGAAAAAAATAGTTGAATTTAAATAGGCATCATGAGATGCCTTTTATCATAATAAAAAAATCTAGCTGGCTGCTAGATTTTTTATTTAAATAATTGTGCTAAACGATAATATGATAGAGCACCATCTTTTTGTTTTGTCACTTTTCCTTTTTCTAAAACAAAAGTTGAAGGAACAGTACCATCTGATGTTTTAAATGTTTTTTGAATATATTTTGTTGCATCACTTTCGCTATCTAGATTTACATAATAAATACGATCTCTACGATTTTTCTTTAAGTATTTTAAGCATACATCTTGATAATTTAAAGTTGTATTATCGCTATCTTTACCAACAACAACGACAAAACTATCTTTATCTTTAATTTTTGATTCTAGTTTTGTTTGGCTAATTGTTGTCATTTCTACATGGGTAACAGTACGATAGCCATATAAACAAAGAAAAACAACAAGTACTAATCCAAAAACACTTATTTCTTTCCATAATTTTTTAAGTATTTTCATGAAAAGTCCTCCTCACTTTTATATATAATAGCAAATTTTAGTGTATGAAACAATAATAAATCGCTATCACATAAAAAACCAAAATTATAAAGTTGTTTTTCCTAGACAACCATCTGACTATCACGGAATGCTCAGAGCTTCCTTTTAAATCATGGTAAAATAATATGAAAAGGGGGATTATATGAAAATATCTTATTTTAATAATGAAAATATGAGTGTTTCAAATACTATTAAAGCAGGACCTTTAAGAGGAAAAAGAATAAAAACAAGGTTATTACCTACTCAAGGATTGTTTCAACATGATTATCTTAGTAATGAAGAAGCTTTTATATTGTTAGGGAATACCCTTTATTATTATTTATCAGATATAAAAGAGGGGGAAATTGATGAATTTAATGAAATTAGTTATCGTACAGCCATTATTTTACTTAGTGAAAGAGAAACCATTTCTAAAACGATTGCAAGTCTTCCTAAAAGAAATTTAGATTTGTATAATTTTATGCTGTTATTCAATCGTGAATCGAAAAAAATATTTGGTCTAAAAATTATCTCTGCGGGATTAACAAGAGATATGGCACGTTCAAAAAGTGAAAAACATAATGCCGTTGCTAAAAAATTTATTTTATCATTAAGGGATCAATCACCAAAAACATTTTCTTTATTTTGTACTGTTGTCAATAACATGTGTTATGACATAATTATGAAGATGAGTGCACAAGAAAGAAAAGAAAAATACATATATAAATAAAAAAGCCAATCTAATGATTGACTTTTATTTTAAATGAGTTTTAGCAAAGTTCCAAGTATCACGACACATGTCTTCGATATTATGAGTTGCTTGCCAACCTAATTCTTTTTTTGCTTTAGATGGATCAGCATAGCATGTGGCAATATCTCCGGCACGACGAGGTTTAATTTCATAATTAATTTTAACACCATTTACTTTTTCAAAAGCATGGACTAATTCTAAAACGCTATATCCTTTACCGGTACCTAAATTAGTAATATGGACACCAGGTGTGTTATATTTTTCGATAGCGAGAACATGTCCTTTAGCTAAATCAACAACATGAATATAATCACGAACACCAGTACCATCTGGAGTGTCATAATCATTACCAAATACACCTAAACATGGAAGTTCACCTGTAGCTACTTTCATGATATATGGCATTAAGTTGTTTGGAATTCCTTTTGGATCTTCACCAAGTAATCCTGATTGATGAGCACCAATTGGATTAAAATAACGAAGCAATGTAACTGACATATCTGGGCAAGCGTGTTGAACATCTGTTAAAATACGTTCCATCATTGCTTTACTTGCTCCATATGGATTAGTTGTATCACCTAAATGACAATCTTCAGTTAATGGAACAACTTCAGGATCACCATAAACAGTTGCACTTGAACTAAATACGATGTTATTAACATGGTATTTCTTCATCATTTTAGCAACAATCAAAGTTGTCATTAAGTTGTTAGTATAATATTCAATAGGTTTTTCTACTGATTCACCAACTGCTTTGAATGCAGCGCAATGAATAATTGAATCAATATGATTTTCTTTAAATACAGATTCTGTCTTTACTTCATCTAAAACATTAAATTCATAAAACTTAACTTCTTTTCCTGTAATATCTTTAATATATTGTAGTACTTCTGGTTTAGAATTAGAAAAATCATCAATAACAATAACTTGATGTCCTGCTTGAATTAATTCTACGCAAATATGACTTCCAATATAACCAGTACCACCTGTTACTAATACGTTCATACAAGGTCCTCCTTAAGACATATATATTTTATCATTTTTTTCAAATAATGGAAAGAAAATGAGAAGTTGAAAACTTATATAAAAAAAATGAAAAAAACCGTTGACTTCAAAAGAATGAGATGATATTATAAATGGGCACTGGTCAAGGAGGTTTA